>OLNL01002618.1_pt1 | contig 13463 bp, 9 predicted proteins | sample 1672181 | NCBI WGS metagenome assembly OLNL01 (sample SAMEA3136656, study PRJEB25190) | human gut metagenome | biome: human gut; feature: human-associated habitat; material: faeces | place: Austria | collected 2013
TTCGACGTTACGGCGCTGCGTCAGCTAGCGAGCCTGCGGCTTCTCGGGCACCGTTTTGTCTACGAAGTAGATCTTGTACCACATGAGGAACATGTAGACGATCCAAATCTTGCGGCTACGGTCGGCGCCGGCTTTGTGCTCGTCAAGCAGTCGCACCAGCTCATCGGTGTTGAAGAACTCGCGCGCGATATCGCCGGTGAACCATTCCTTCACCTGGTTGTAGTAGCGGTCCTGGCGTAGCCAGTTCACCACGGGGACAGGGAAGCCGAGCTTCTCCTTCTGCGCCCAGTCCTTCGGAATGGCGCGCTCGGACGCCTCGCGCAGCGTGAGCTTGGTTTGCGTTTCGTTGGCCTTGAGCGGGGTGGGGATGGTTGCCGACACATCGAAGACGCGGCGGTCCAAGAACGGCACGCGGGACTCCAGCGAATGGGCCATGGACATCTTGTCCGTTTTCAACAGGATGTCGCCGACCAGCCAGAAGTACAGGTCGACGTACTGCATGCGCGTGGTTTCGTCCAGGTCCTTGACCTCGGCGTATACCGGTGCGGTGAGCTGCTGGGGGGTGGGGGCGTTGCAGCCGCCGCGCAGCAGCTGGGCGCGCTCTTCCACGGTGAAGGCAACGCCATTGGCGTTGGTGTAGTACCAATCTTCGGGCGTTTCGCTGGCGCGTTCAAGGTAGTTCGCGCCGCGGATGCCCAGCTTGCGCATGACGCTGGATGCGCCGCGCAGCAGGCCCTTCGGGGCCCAGGACAGCTTCGCGTTGGAGAACGGCGTTTGGTAGATGCGGTAGCCGCCGAAGAACTCGTCGGCGCCTTCACCGGAAAGCACCGCCTTGACCTGCGTAGCCGCGATCTGGTCCACGAAGTACAGCGCCACAGCCGAAGGGTCGGCGGACGGCTCGTCCATGTGCCACTGCACGCGGGGCAGGCTTTCCCAGTACTCGTCCTCGCCGATGTACTTGTTGGTGTTGGCGATGTGCAGCTCGTCGGCAAGCTCGTGGGCCCACGAGATCTCGTCGCGCATCATGCCGCCGGCGCCCTCGGCGTTGTTGGCGGCGGCGTTCTTATAGCAATCAAAGCCCACGGTGAACGTTTTGATGTCGGGGTTTTCCTTCGCCAGGCATGCCGCCATGTAGCTGGAGTCGATGCCCGAGGACAGGAAGCTGCCGACCTCGACGTCGGCCACGTTGTGGTAGCGGACGCTGTCGCGCACGGCTTCGTCGATGGCCTCGACGGTATCTTGTCGGCTGCGCTGCGCATCGAAGTTGTACTCGGGGCGCCAATAGCGGCGCTCGGTGATGGACCCGTCGGCGTGCACGGTCATGCAGTGCGCGGGAGCCAGCTTGAAGATGCCCTTGAAGAAGGTTTCGGGAAGGGCGCTGAACTGGAAGCACAGGTACTGCTCGAGCGCTTCACGGTTGAGCTCGCGCGTGTAGTCCGGATGCTCGAGGATGCACTTGATCTCGGATGCGAAGATGAAGCGGCCGTTTTGCTGCGTGTAGTAAAACGGCTTGATGCCGAAGAAGTCGCGCGCACAGAACAGCTCGCGCGTATCGCGGTCCCAGATGGCGAACGCGAACATGCCGCGCAGGCGGTCGAGCACGCCTTCGCCCCATGCCAGATAGCCCGTGAGCAGGACCTCGGTGTCGGAGTTGGTTTGGAATTGCCAGCCCTGCGCCTCAAGCTCGGCGCGCAGGTCGCGGTAGTTGTAGATCTCGCCGTTGAACACGATGGCGTAGCGGCCCTTGGCGGCTGCCTGCTCGGGCGTGCCGCACGGGGTGCCGTCAAGGTGCAGCGCCGGCGAGGTGATGACGGCGGCGTGGTCGCCCGTGGAGCGCACCATGGGCTGGTTGCCGTTGGCAAGGTCGATGAGCGAGAGGCGGCGGTGGCCTAAGGCGATGCCGCTTTCGGCGTCGATGTACTGGCCTTCACCGTCGGGCCCGCGATGGGCCATGACGTCGCACATGGCTTTCAGGGTGGGCAGGCTTGCATCATCAGCCTGCGTGAATCCGCAGATACCGCACATGGTGAGGCATCCCTCCAATCGTATATATAGGTAAGGTTCATCATAACGAATGGACAGGACGCTGGCACGGCTCCCGCGAAAAGCGCAGATTTTCCAACGCGCGGCGCCAGGCGGGACGACGCTCGGTCCAGCGCATGCTACACTGCGGGGAAAGGATCGCTTGTGCGGAAGGTCTTGCGCCGATAGGGCGTTGGAGCTTGCGGGCGGAAAGGACCCTTTGCGGCGCTTGGGCGGGGTGTGTTCCGTCTACAAGCGTGGCGGGCGTCGCATGTTCGCCTGCGGCGTGGCGACGGCGTGCTCGCCCATGGCTTTTGAAACGACGGAAGGGAAGGGAGCAGCTGATGAAGGTGCATGTGGAGTTGGATGGCGGCCTGCTGGCGGATAGGTTCGGGAAGTATGCGTCCGAGCCGGACCGGCTGGAGGGCTTTCCCGTGCGTTCGTTCCCTATCGAGATAAGCGATGTGCCGCAGGAGGCGCGGACGCTCGCCCTGACGTTCATCGACTTCGACGCCATTCCCGTGGGCGGCTTCTGCTGGATCCACTGGACCGCGTGCGATCTGCCGGCGACCACCACGCTTATCCCCGAGGATGCCAGCCGTACGGGCGCGGTCGCCATGGTGCAGGGGCGCAACAGCAACTGGTCGCCTATGGCGCATGGCAGCGACAACCCGCAGGTGCATTCCCGTTACTGCGGCCCTCAGCCGCCTGATGCCACGCATAGCTACACGTTGAACGTGTACGCGCTCGATTGCGAGCTGGGGTTGCCGGAAGGCTTCTATCTCAACGAGTTGCGTCGCGCGATGGACGGTCATGTGCTCGACCAGGCGTCCGTGGAGCTGCCGAGCCGCGCGTAGGAGGGCACGGTGCACGGCCTTTATATTCGCTTCGTTAGGGAGATTCTTACAGGAATGAAACGGATTCTGTGGTTTGGCGCTATGCGGAGTAGCGCCGCAGGTGGGGTATTTTACAATGACGGGTACGCAATAGGGCGCCTGTCGTCTTGACGCTTGGGCGCGGGCGGTCTGCCGAGGGGGCTGGCCGCCCGCGCTTGTTTTCGAGATGGCGCCATGAGGTTTTGATTCGCGCTCGATAGCGCTGGCTATGGAAGAGGTACCGCCTGCTATGAAGAACGTTCTGCACGTGCTCGGCCGCGATCTGCTGCGCCTTTTGAAGGCGCCGGTCGCCTTGGTGGTGGTCGTGGTGCTGGTCGTGCTGCCGTCGACGTACACGTGGTTCAACGTCATCGGCTTTTGGAACCCCTACGACAACACGGGCAATATGCGCGTGTGCGTGGTCAACGAAGACGCCGGGTCTGAAAACGATTTGATGGGCCAAATGAACCTAGGCGATCAAATCGTTGACACGTTGCACGAGAACAACCAGCTGAAATGGGAGTTCACCGATTACGACGATGCGATGCGCAAAGTGGAGTCAGGTGAGGTGTACGCGGCGTTCGTCATCCCCGAGGACTTCACCGCCAACCTGTTCACCATCGTGACCGGCGATTTCCAGCAGCCTAACCTGCAGTATTACGTTAACGAGAAGATGAACCCCGTGTCGCCGAAGGTGACCGATGCGGGTTCCTCCACCCTTGACGAGACCATTAACGGCCAGTTCGTCTCAACGGTCAGCTCGGTGGTGGCCGATACGCTCAACGACAAGATCGCCGAAGCCGAGCAGAACCTGGGCGCCGCGCAGAACAACTCGGTCGCACAGCTTTCACGTGCCGTCGACTTCGTTTCCGATGCGCGCTCGAAGGTAAGCGGGTTGGCTACCTCCACCGAGGAGGCCCGCCAGAAAGCGCAATCGGCGAAAGATCAGCTTGAGCAGGCCCGCACCGATGCTCGGACCGTGCAGGACCAGCTTCAGCAGGTGAGCGATCTTTCCTTGACGCTGCAAAACAGCCTGGGCACGTTCACGTCGGCGGTCATGCCCGGCATGTCGAACACGAATCTGGTGTTGTCGCAGATCGCCTCGCAGGCGGCAGGGTCGATAACCGATGCATCCAACGCCATATCCAGCGCACAGGGAACCGTGGACGCCGCGGCCGATCGCGCTCAGGGCGTGCTGGATATGAACACGGCCGTCATCGAGCAGCTGCAGATCGTGCACGATCAGATGTCCGACTCCGACCCCAACAAGGAGCAGCTGCGACTCGTCATTGATTCCATGACTTCGCGAAATGCCGAGCTGCAGCGCGACCTTGATGACCTGAAGATGCTCAGCGGCGATGTGGGCGACACGGCGGCAAGCGTCGCGGCCGCTGCCAATACCATCAACGCCGCGGCGCAAAACGCCATAACCGCTTCCGGGGTATATCAGCAGCAGCTGTTCGGAAGCGCCTTGCCGCAGGTGAGCAACGGCATCTCCCAGGTCGGTATCGCCGCCGCCAGCTTGAAGGGGGCCATCTCCAACCAAAGCTACTTGATCGATGAGACCTCGAGCGTGATCGATCAGCTGTCGGGGACGCTGCGTGTGGCAAGCGATGCCATGGCCCAAACCGATGTCTTGCTGTCAAGTCTTGAGGGGACCATGCGCCAGGCGCGCAACGACGTGTCTCTGCTGGGGACGTCTTCGGCGATATCGGAGCTGGTCGACAACGGTCGCATCGATCCCGAGAAGATCGCGGAGTTCATGCAGGCTCCCACGCAGGTGACCACCGAGAAGCTGTATCCGCTCAACGCTTACGGTTCGGCAATGGCTCCGCTGTTCATCAGCCTGAGCCTGTGGATCGGCACGTTGATGCTGTGCGTCATCTTGAAGCTGGAGGTCGATAAGGAAGGCGTGCCGGGCTTGACGGTGGTGCAGGGCTATATAGGCCGCTGGCTGTTCTTCGCCCTGTTGGTAACCTTGCAGGCCGTGGTGTGCGTGACGGGCTGCTTGTTCATCGGCGTGCAAGCCGCATCGGTGCCGGCGTTTTTCGCAACGGCGATCTTGCTATCGCTTTCCTACCTGTGCATCACGTACACGCTGTCATCATCGTTCCAGCATATCGGCATCGGCCTGTGCATCATCATGGTGTTCGTCCAGATCCCGGGCGGTACGGGCTTGTACCCGGTTGAGATGACTGATGCCTTCTTCCGGACGGTGTACCCCATGTTCCCGTTCACGTACGGCATCAACGCCTTGCGCGAGACGATCGGCGGCTTCTACGGCACGCAGTGGCTGGGTTATTGCGGGGTGCTTCTGCTCATCGCGTTGTCCATGACGCTTGTGGGCCTGTTCGTGCGACCGCACCTGACCAACCTCAATCGCCTGGTGGCGAAGGAGATCAAGCAAAGCGACCTGCTCAATGTCGAGGAGGCCCTGGTGCCCGAGCGCCGCTACCGTATCGGGCAGCTTATCCGGGCGTTGTCCGACCATGATGAGTTCCACGCCGAGGTGCGGCAGAGGGCCGATGCCTTCCTGAGGCACTATCCCCGCTTGAGGCGCGGTGCGTTCGTCCTGGGCATTGCGGTGCCGGTGGTTTTCACGCTGGTGTTCGCCGTGACGACCACCGAGAAGGTTGTCACGTTGACGGCTTGGTTGATCTGGTTGGTCATCCTAACCGGGTTTTTGCTGAGCCTGGAGATGGTGCGTGACAACATCCAGCGTCAGGCATCCATCGACGGCATGAGCGAAGACGAGCTACGTGGGCATTTGGCCGATCGAGGCAAGAAGATTGTCAACGAATTGGTGCCTGCGGCTATGTCGACGGCACGCGTTTCGGTGCCCGTCGACCGTTCCGCCCGCGCGGCGGGCGTGTCCGTGCCGCTGCCGCCCGTGGGCGTGGCTGTCGACGATTTGGCTGACCAGCCTGCATCGGCTTCTGGCGATGACGATGCCGGGCGAGGCGGTGCCCGCAAGTCGAAGGGCGTTTCGAGAAAGGCTTCATCGCTTATGGATTTGGCGGCAAAGGGCAAGCCGGCGTACTTCGATGGGCCGTTTCTGACCGATGAGGAGGCTCATGGCGAAAAGAGCAGGGGCGATGAGGAGCTGCTGGAGGTCGAGGCGCCCATTCTCGAGTTGAGCGCTGACGACCTGGAATCCCTTGCGCAGCGCAAGGCCGAGCGCGGCAAGCACGGCAAGAAGCGCAAGAAGCATAAGAAGAAGGGCGATTCGAAGAAGGGGGGCGGCCATGCGTAACGTGTTCAAGCTGTTCTCCTACGACATCAAGCACCTGTTCGGCAACACGGTGACCCTTGTTATCGTGTTGGGCTTGGTGTTCCTGCCGTCCATTTTCACGTGGTACAACGTTATCGCGTGCTGGAACGTGTTCGATAACACGGGCAACCTGAAGGTTGCTGTGGCAAACTCCGACGAGGGGTATCAAAGCGACCTGCTGCCCACGAAGATCAACGTGGGCGATAGCGTGGAGTCGGCGTTGCGCGCCAACGACCAGCTTGATTGGGTGTTCACCAACGAGGAGGACGCCATCGACGGGGCGCGCTCGGGCAAGTACTATGCAGCCGTGGTCATCCCGCAAAACTTCAGCTCCGACATGATGAGCTTCTACTCCGACGATGCCGAGCATCCCGAGCTCATCTATTACGAGAACGATAAGAAGAACGCCGTGGCGCCGCGCGTGACCGATCAGGCGTCCAATAAGGTTGCCGCTCAGGTGAACACCACATTCGCCGAAACCATCTCCGATGTTGCCCTAGGGTTGATCGATACCTTGGGAACGGTGGCGGACGATACCGACGCGGCGGGGCGGGGGGCCAAGCTTTCGGGCACCATATCCTCTTCTGCGGACCAGATGCGCACCGCGGCCGACGTGCTCGAGTCGTATGCGAACCTGGCGGGGACGGCGCAGGCACTCGTCGGAAGCTCCACCCAGCTTCTGGGCGATGCGCAAAGCGCGGTGAGGGACGCGAAGCAGCAGGCATCGGGGGCGAAAAGCGGGGCGGACACCATCGGCGATGCGCTGTCGACGTCGGTTTCTTCCTTGTCCGATGCGCTGTCGCAATGCTCCGAGGGCTTCAGCCAGGTGCCCGCTGCCATTGATGAGGTGTATGCGCAGGTTGATACCGATAAGGCGCACGCCGCGCAAACGCTTCGCGATCAGGCGGCGGATGTGGACGCCCTGATCGAGCGCTACCAGCAGCTCGTCGATGCGCTCGAAACCTTGAAGCCGCAGGTCGACGAGCAGTACCGCCCGGCGATCGATGCCGTGGTATCGCAGTTGAACACGTCCATATCGTCGCTTGAGAAGCTGCGCGACAGCCTGACCTCGGCGGCGGATAAGATAGCCTCCGGCAACGATCCGGAGTCCGCGTCCCGAGCCGATATCCAGGCGAAGCTCGATGAGGCGAAGGCGAACGCCGACAAGCTGAAGAACGATTACGAGAACAACCTGAAACCGGGCCTTGAGAGTTTGGCGAGCTCGGTGGCGCAGGCGGCGCAATCCCTTTCGGCGCGTGCTTCGCAGCTTTCCGGTGTTGGCGACGACTTGAACGGTGCGGCGTCCTCGGTAACGGCGGATTTGGCGGACGCGCAAAGCGCCATCCGTGCCATGTCCGATGAGCTGCATGGGTCCGCCGATAAGATGTCGGCGTTATCGCAGCGCGTCAACGAAGCTTTGGCCAGCGGAAACATCGATCAGCTGAAGCAGATCATCGGCTCGGATCCCGAGGCGCTTGCCAAGGCCGTGTCCGCCCCTGTGGGGGTGGAGCGCATCGCCGTGTTCCCGGTGGAGGACTTCGGCTCGGCCATGGCGCCGTTGTACACCACCTTGGCGCTGTGGGTGGGATCGCTGCTGATCATGGTGTTGCTCAACCCGGTTCCCTCCGAACGCGCCAAGCGCGAGGCAGGGCTGGTCGAGCCCAAGTCCTGGCAGTTGTTCTTCGGGCGCTATGGCGGACCGTTCGTGCTCGCGTTCATGCAATCGACGGTGGTATGCCTGGGCAACATGCTGTTCGTGGGTGTCCAGGTTGCCGACCCATTGCTGTATCTGCTGTGTTTCTGGACGGCGGGTTTCGTGTTCAGCTTCATCGTCTACACGCTGGTGTCGCTGTTCGCCAACCTCGGCAAGGCGCTGGCGGTGCTGCTGCTCATCATCTACGTGACCGGCGGCGGTGGCAGCTTCCCCTTGCAGCTGCTGCCCGGCTTCTTCCAGGCAGCTAACCCGTTTTTGCCGGCGACGCATGTCATCAACGCCATGCGTGCGGCGAGCATGGGCGTGTATCAGAACGATTTCTGGGTGCAGATCGGCATTACGCTTTCCTTCATCGTGCCGTTCGTAATCATGGGCATCCTGCGGCCGGTGCTCTCGCGCTTCACGTATTGGTTCGTGGAGCAGGTGGAGAAGTCGAAGGTGGTCGCTTAGCCGGCGGCAGTTGGATAGGCTGGTCTTTTGGGGCGCGGTCCGGTTTTGGGCTGCGCCCTTTTCGCATATGCGCGTGCGTTCGGCCCCGTTCGGCGGTTCGTCTTGCCTTGAGGGAGGGTTCCGATCGCGGGTCAGCGGCCCGTCGCGCGTTGCATGGAGTATAATCATAAGCAGGTTCAACACGGTGCGTTACCTGCTTGAACGACGGCAACGTAACGGTTGGGTCCGAAAGCAAGGCGCCAAGGGGCAAGCCTTGCGCATCCGGCGATCGTCCGCCGGTTTCAAGCCCGCGCGGCGGGGTGCCGCCGGGCGCTTTTGAGGGAAGGAGCCCGTTATGATGTTCCGTCATGTCATGGTCCCCTATGATGGGTCCGATCACGCGAAGAACGCTCTGAACTACGCCAAGGACCTGGTTGCCGGCAACGCCGATGCCAAACTGTCCGTGGTGCATGCCGTCCCGTCCAGCTATATGGGCGTGGACCGTATGGGAACCGATGGCGCGCTGGACGGCGTGCCCTACGGCATGCTGGATTACGAGGAGTATCAGGGCGTGGTCAAACGCGTGCTCGACGAGGCGCAGAAGCGCGTTGCCGAGGACTTGGGCGATGCTTTGGCGGATCTGGGCGACCGTGCCCAGGTGGAGGCCGTTGCCGGAGCTTCCCCCGCCGATGCGTTGTCGCGCTACGCCGAGGAGCATGATTGCGACCTTATCGTCATGGGCCGTCGCGGCTTGGGCGCCATCCGCGGCATGCTGGGCAGCGTCAGCTTCGGCGTGCTGCGCGCCACCGACATCCCGGTGCTCACGGTGAAGTAGCTCTCTCTTTGCGATTTAGACCGATAAGCCGCCTGCGATGCTTGTCATTGCGGGCGGCTTTTTTGCGCTTGGGGGGTACCGGATGGGGGCGATGACTTGATCTTGAACGCGGTGGCGCATCGGAGTCGGGTCTGAACGCCGCTGCGACGGGGCTTTGCGGTTGCGTGCCGGCTTGAGCTGCAGTCGGCCCCGCCGTTGCGCTAAGCCGCTTGCGCCCCCAGTGCCCAGCGTGCCAGCATCTTGCCGGCAACGACGCCCAGCACGCATGCGGCCAAGCTGCCGAGCGCATAGGCTCCGCCTATGGCATATTCGCCGCGCTCGAGCAGTGCGAGCGTTTCAAGCGAGAAGGTGCTGAACGTGGTGAAGCCGCCGCACAGGCCGGTTTTCAGGAACAGCACGGCGTTTGGGGGCAGCATGCCGGGACGGATGCTGGCCGCTTCCACCACGGCGCCGATGGCCACGGCGCCCGTGAAGTTGATGACGAAGGTGATAAGCGGGAATTGCCCCTGATAGGGGAGCAGCCCAAGCAGGTAGCGCGCAACGGCTCCGCAAAAACCGCCTGCCCCGACGCATAATGCCGCGATCATGGCACATCCTTTCCAATGCGTGTTCTTCGGGTTCGTATTGTAGTGCAACCCGTTGCCGCATGCGTTGGTTGCTAGACTGGACGGGAGCGAAAGGAGCTGACCATGGCGGATGAGATGATGGATAAGGACCCGGCTTCGGCGCAGACGGGGTCGGCGGAGGAGCACATCGCCCCGGCCGATGTGCGTGCGGCGCATGATATGGCGGCGTTCGTGCAGGAGTGTCCGAGCATGTTCCATACGGCGGCGGCCGGGCGGCGGCGTTTGGATGAGGCGGGCTTCGCCTATTTGCCTGAAAGCAAGCCTTGGGAGGTTCGGCGCGGCGGGCGCTACTACACCGTGCGCAACAGCTCGAGCATCATCGCGTTCAAGGTCGGTGCGAAGCTTGACGCGTATCGCTTCCAGCTTACGGCGTCGCATTCCGATTCCCCGACATATAAGGTCAAGGCGGTTCCCGAGCTTTCCGGTCCGTCGGGCTATATGCGCTTGAACGTGGAAGCATATGGCGGCGTGATGGACCACACGTGGTTCGACAGGCCCTTGTCCGTTGCCGGCCGCGTGTTGGTGCGTTCGGGTAACCGTGTGGAAAGCCGCCTGATCGCGCCCGATGCGGATCTGCTGATCATCCCTCGCGTGCCCATTCACCTTGATCGTGAGGCGAACTCGCGTTTCGCTCCGAACCGCGCCGTCGACCTGTGCCCGGTCATGTCGGCGGGGGAGCTCGGGCCTGGGTCCTTCGATCGGCTGGTCGCCCAGGAGGCGGGCGTCGCGCCCGAGCAGGTGCTGGCGCGCGACTTGTTCTTGGTGAACCGCCAGCAGCCTTCCGTTTGGGGCTGGGGCAACGAGTTCGTAAGCGCTCCGCGTTTGGACGACCTGGGGTGCGTCTATGTCTCGCTTGCCGCGTTCCTTGCCGCTGGCAACGACGATGCCGTCTCGGTGTTCTGCTGCTTCGATAACGAGGAGGTGGGGTCGAACACCAAGCAGGGTGCCATGTCCACGTTTTTGCGCGACTGTCTTGAACGCGTGAACGCGGGGCTTGGGTTCTCGCTCGAGCAGCTGCGGTGCGCGTTGGCGAAGAGCATGCTGGTCAGCTGCGACAACGCCCACGCCGTGCATCCGAACCATCCCGAGCTTTACGACCAGGGTAATCGCGTCATGCTCAATCGCGGCCTTGCGGTGAAGGAGGCGGCGAACCAGAAGTACTGCACCGACGCGTTCAGCCGTGCGGTGTTCTGCGCGATATGCCAGGATGCGGGCGTGCCCTTGCAGCGCTTCGCGAACAGAAGCGACATGCCGGGCGGGTCGACGTTGGGGAATCTGTCGAATATGCAGGTGAGCATGCACGCTGTGGATGTGGGTCTGCCTCAGCTGGCCATGCATTCCAGCTATGAGACTGCCGGCGTCGCCGATATCGCCTTGGGAACGGCCGCGTTGGAGGCGTTTTACAACGCGGATGTTTGCATCGAGGACGCCGATTTCGCGGATTTGCGTTTGTAGGGGCGTCGGATGCGTGGCCGGATCGGCGGGCTGCAAGGATGCCGGTTATAAGGTGACGGTTGCGTTAATGGACATATTGCTGCAATATGGGGTGTTGCGCGTGAACAGAGCCTGCTCACGCGCAACGATGCGATTCACAAAACGATAGGAGCATTTTGCAGCAGCAATCCGTCGGCGCCGACGCGCCTTGTGTGCATATCATCACCGATTCCGCTTCCGACCTGGTACAAGGCGAGCTTGAGGGCATAAGCGCCGTCGTTCCGCTTTCCATCGCATTCGGCGATGAGGAGTACTTGGACGGCGTCGACTTGTCCCATCATCGGTTTTACGAGAAGCTGGTGGAATCCGACGAGCTTCCGCGCACCAGCCAGGTGACGCCGTTCGCATTCTCGCAGGTGATCGAGGGCGTGCTCGGTGCGCCCGATGCCGGCGGCTTGGATGAGGCGGTGATCATCACGCTGTCCGCGAAGCTGTCGGGCACGCACGAAAGCGCGCTTGCGGCAGCGCAGGCGTGGGGAGGCCGCGTGCACGTGGTGGATTCCACGAACGTGACCATTGGGCAGAAGGCCCTGGCGGCATATGCGGTGCGTTTGGCGAAGCAGGGCATGTCGGCGGCCCAGATAGCCTGCGAGCTCGACGACGCGAAGGGCCGTATCCGCTTGGTCGCGCTGCTTGATACGTTGGAGTACCTGCAAAAAGGCGGCCGTATTTCCAAGACGGCGGCTTTCGCCGGCGGCGTGCTGTCCATCAAGCCCGTGGTCGCGATTCAGGACGGCGCCGTTGCGGTGCTTGGCAAGGCGCGTGGTTCGAAGAAGGGGAACAACCTGCTCATCCAGCAGGTGAAGGAGGCCGGCGGCATAGATTTCGATATGCCCTTCTTCCTGGGATATACCGGCTTGGGCGACGATCTGGTGCGCAAGTACATCGAGGACAGCCGCGAGCTGTGGGAGGACCACGTGGAAAGCGTGGGCTACTCCACCGTGGGTGGCACCATCGGCACGCATGTTGGCCCGGGCGCCGTGGCGCTGGCGTTCTTCGCCAAGCAGTAGCGGGTCGTTGGCAAGCATTTCGCCCCGGTATCGTAACCGCACGGTTACGATACCGGGGCTTTTTAATTCGCGTTCGAGCATGGGATGCGATCGGCGATGGACGCATCGCTTTTGTGGCCTCTTTGGTAGCATATGCCTTCATACGCGTATGACCTGCAGTTTTAGTGGTATTGCCCACAATATTCCGTATGTTATGCGAGGGGGTTGCAATGAGTCCAAGCATCGAGCAGCTTGATCGTTTCGTTAGATCGGCGCGGGCGGGTTCCTATAGCGCCGCTGCACAGGAGCTATACGTCACCCCGCAAACCGTTTCGAAATCCGTCCACGACATGGAGCACAAGCTCAACATCGTGCTGTTCGAGCCAACGGGGCGCCGCCTGCGCCCCACCGCTCGCGGCGCGCAGGTGCTTCATCGCGCTTCCGAGGTCCTCGAGGGGGTGGACGATATCCGGCGAATCTGCGGCGACGATGCTCTATCTGGCGCGGCGGGGGCTTCCCGATTGCGCGTCGCGGTGGCCAGCTCGCCTTTGCGCGGCAGCGTGCTGCTCGAGCGCGACTTTCGGGGTTTCCGGCGCCGTTGCCCGCACGTTGCGCTTGACGTGTCATTTCTTTCCAGCTGCTCGTGCTTGTCGGAGCTGGAATCCGGCGCGGTGGACGCGGCGGTGGTGGCGGGGCGTCCGGGGGCCGAGGGGCTTGTGTCGGAGCGCGTGGGCTCGGTCGAGTTGTGTTTGCTGGTGTCGCGGGGGCATGCGCTTGCCTCGCGCAAGGCGCTTGCCCTTGCCGACCTGGAAGGCGCCCTGCTTGCCGAGCCGTATGATTCCCGCTGGCTTAAGGCGACGGTGCTTGAGCTCCTTTCCCGGCACGGCGTGCGTCCGCGCATGGCGTCGCTGGAGATGTCGGCGGCGCGGCATCATGGCTTTCTCCATGAAGACGGAGGGGCGGTGCTCGTCGTGTCCGATGCCCGCCATCCCGAGCAGTTCCCGGATGTGGAGGCGGTGCCGTTCTCGAAAGGGGAGGGCATGGAGTTGCCGGCATATCTTGTGTGGCGACGGGAGGCGGATGCCGCCAGGATGGCCGCTTTAGCGGGATTTCTGCGCGGTCCGAAATGACGGCCCAGGGCGATAGCGCGCTTATCGAGCACGCTCGCCCTGGGCTTTTTTCGCACCTTCCGGGGGCATGCGCCGCGA
>OLNL01002619.1_pt1 | contig 13462 bp, 7 predicted proteins | sample 1672181 | NCBI WGS metagenome assembly OLNL01 (sample SAMEA3136656, study PRJEB25190) | human gut metagenome | biome: human gut; feature: human-associated habitat; material: faeces | place: Austria | collected 2013
ATGAGTTCGACAGCGTTTTGCGGCGGCTGGCGAACGCAGCGTCGGCCATGGTGCAAGCAGCGCGCACCACTTCCCCGTCAAGCGGTTCCCCCTGCTCGTCAAGCATGGGCGTGCGGTTCAGGCGGATGACCGCGCTGTCCACGCGCGGCGGCGGGAAGAAGTTGTTCGGGCTGACCGGGAAGCGCCCCGACGGCTGCGCGTACAGCCTCAGCTTCACGGTGTAGGCGCCGTAGTTCTTCGTGCCCGGCTCGGCGGCCATACGGTCGGCCACCTCCTTTTGCACCATCACCGTTGCCGACTCAAGCGACTCGATGCGCTGGAAATAGTCGAGCACCACCGTTGCGGCAACGGCATAAGGCAGGTTCGCCACCAGCTTGTTGGGGGCCTCTTGCCCGTCCAAGTCGGAAAGCTGCAGGTCAAGCGCATCCTTTTGGATGAGCGTGAACGAATCCCACCACGGCTCAAGCGTTTCGGCAAGCACGGCCGGCAGGTCGGTATCGCGCTCGATGGACGTGACATGCTTCGCGTTTTGCAGCAGGGCCATGGTGAGCGTGCCGATGCCGGGGCCGATTTCAAGCACGTTGTCCGCGCCCTCGAGCTCGGCCAGCGCTACGATCTTCGCCACGATGGCCTCGTTGACCAGGAAGTTCTGCCCAAGCGAGTACTTAGCCGAAAGCCCGTGGTCCGCCAGCACCTGCCGGGTGACCGAAAGGTTGGCCAGAGACGATACGCTACCCACGGCGCTTCCCCTGCTTGCCGCGGCCGCCACCCTGCTTCGAGCCGCCCTTGCCGGACTTGCCCTGCCCGCCTTTGCCCTTGGGAGCATGCGGGTTCTCGTGCTTTGCCTGCATCGTGCCGTTCGTGCCGCGCTTGGCGTTGGCGTGCTTCTTCTGCGCCGAACGCTTACGGCCGTGCTGGGCCGCATCGATGCGGCGGCCGTCCTCGTCAAGCTGGATGACCTGGCGCTCGGCGCCGTTCTCGCCCAGGTTCAGGCGCGCACGGTTCTGGCGACGCTGCGCCTGGGAGGCCAGCTGAGCGGCGAAATCGTCCTCGGCGAACGCCTCGGGTTCGAACTCGTCGGCCTGTTCCGCCGGTTCGTCCTCGGCAGGGAACCCCTGATCGCCAGCGCCCTGGTCGGCCATCTTGCCCCCGGCGAAGGCGCGCACCACGGGCCCCTCGACGGGATACTCGTCGGCTTCATCCACGATTTCGCCGGATTCGTCGATCTTGCCGACCCAATCCAGCACTCGCTCCAAGCGGAAGCCCGCCACAGCGGCGGCAGAACGGACGCATCCCACAAGCGGGTCGAAGCCGTGCGGGTCGCCGCCCTCGCCCACCACGTGCAGCGTACACGGGCGCTTACGCGCGCGGGTGCGCGTCCAGAAGTACGGCTGGAAGCGATCGAGCATGCACTTGAGCTGCGAAGACGGACCGGCGAAATACACCGGCGCCACGACGATCAGCTCATCGGCATCCTCGAGCAGCGGGTACACGTCGTCCATGTCGTCGCGGATGGCGCAACGGCGCGGCGCCTCGTCCTCGGCGCGCTGCTCCTCGAAGGCCTCATCATCGGCGGCCTCCTGCTCGGTCATCGCACCCTGCGCCTTGCGCTTGCAGAAATCGCAGGCGTTGCAGCCGGCCACGTCGAGCGTGGAAACGGGCGCCAGGTACACCTCGTCTTCCGGGCACTCCTCGATGCAGCTTTCGAACAAAAGGTCCGCAAGCGCGCCGCTTCGCCCCTCGACGCGAGGCGAACCGACGATGATCAGGCGTTTCATTCGCAATTCCTTTCAGTTGCGGCGGTTTGCGCATGTTCGATCTGCCAGGCCGTGGGCGGGCGGTCCAACAATGCGCGCGCGTTTTGCGCGATCTGGGCCAGCATCTCGTTTCTGGCCTTCTCGGTTTCGCACCCGAGCACCTCGGCCATGCACGCCGCGGTGAACACGGTGTGCGCCGGGCCGCACGGCATGCCGCGCATGGGCTCGGGCGTCATATACGGCGAATCGGTTTCGGTGAGCAGCAGGTTGCGCGGCGTGCGCGCGACCGCATCGCGCGTGTCCTGGCAGCGCTTGAACGTGAGCGCGCCGCCCAAAGCCACGAAGCAACCGCGATCCACCCACGGCTCGAGCGTCTCCCAGTCCAAATCGAAACAGTGCAGCAGCGTGCCCGCCTCGGGGAAGCCCTCCTCGCGCAGGATGGCGAACGCCTCGTTATGCGCCTCGCGCACATGCAGTGCGGCGGGAAGGCCCGTGGCGTGAGCCAAGCGGATTTGACGGCGGAACGCCCGCCGCTGGTCATCGCGCGGCGACAGGTCGTAATGGTAGTCCAGGCCGATCTCGCCCACGGCGCATACCCGCGGGTCAGCCAAGCGCTTGACCAGGCGAGATTCCATGGCGTCATCGTAGAAGCGCGCGTTATGCGGATGCACGCCGGCCGCCAGGCGCAGGCGCGGCAGCGGACGCGACGCCGCATCGTCGGGCAAGGCGAAACGCGCCGCATCGGCGCCATCGGGCAGATGCGTCAATTCGTCGCCGCCAGCAGCCAACACCTCGCGCGTGCGCTCAACCGCTTCCGGCAAGCGCGACTGCGCCTGGGCATACCAGTCGTCGATGCGCTCGAACACGTCCGGGGCATCCTCCTGCACATCGATGATGTCGCAGACGAAAGTCACACCCCATGCCGCACAACGCGCAAACTCCAGCGCCGAATCGGCCAGCAGGTGCACATGCGCGTGTGTGTCCGCTACCGGGCCATCAAGTCTCGGCGGCTCTACCAGGCGAAACTTTCCATGCTTGCGTTTCTGCCGAAACAGCGCGTCATCGAAAACCGGTTGTTGCTCTTCCTCGGCCATGCATCCCTTCCCTATATATACAGCAGGGCGAAGAGTCTTCCCCCTTCACCCGGACACTTAGTGCTACGTCCCCGAAATGTCCGAAATGTCAGTATCCGGGACTCCGCGATATACGGCGGGGCGAAGGTGTCTCCTTCGCCCCGACATGCCGCAGCATCAAGCGTTCCGCCTGCCGTTTGGCAAGCGGAGCCCCTTTATTCCTCGATCTGAATCTCGTCCATGTTCAGACGCGGGAACAGCGGGTCGCCCACGGTGACCGTGTTGCCGGCGGGCAGCTGGCCCCAGGCCGTGGCGGCCTCGATGTCGTCCACCGCTGCGACGTCGCCGAGCGACAGGCGGCGGAAGACCTCGGCCGACGTGTTCGGCATGAACGGCGCCATGTACAGCGCGATGATGCGGATGGCCTCGAGCGCGTTGTAGATGACGGCGGCCAGGTCGCCCTGCGTCTCCTCCTTCTTCGCCAGGTTCCACGGGGCGCTTTCCTCGACGTAGAGGTTCACGCGGCCGGCAAGCTCCTGCACCGCGGCGGCGGCGCCGGTGAAGTCGACCTGGGACATGCAGGCGTCGTACTTCGCGTACAGCTGCTCGACGATAGGCAGCATGGGGTTGGCAACGCGTCCGGCGGCGTCGGCCGGCACGGCGGGCACCTTGCCGTCGAAGTACTTGTTCGTCATGTTGAACACGCGGCTGCACAGATTGCCCCAGGTGTTGGCCAGGTCGGCGTTGTACACCTGCACCATGCGCTCCATGGAGATGTTGCCGTCATGGCCGAACTGCACGTCGGACATGAAGTAGTAGCGGTACGCGTCCACGCCGAAGATCTTCACCAGGTCGGCGGGCTTCATGCCGTTGCCCTTGGACTTCGACATCTTCTCGCCCTTGGTGAGCAAAAATCCGTGGCCGAACACGGTGTGCGTGATGGGCAGGCCGGCGGCCATGAGCATGGCCGGCCAGATGACGCAGTGGAAGCGCGTGATGTCCTTGCCCACGAAGTGGTACTGCATGGGCCAGCGGGCGTCGAACTCGCCGGCGCGCTCGCCCTCGTCGCCGTAGCCGATGCCGGTGAGGTAGGCCAGCAAAGCGTCGGCCCACACGTAGGCCACATGGCCCTCGTCGAACGGCAGCGGCACGCCCCAGTCGAAGGTGGAACGGCTGATGGACAGGTCCTTCAGGCCGCTCTTCACGAAGGTGACCACCTCGTTCTTGCGCGTTTCGGGGCGGATGAAGTCGGGGTTCTCATCGTAGAACTTCAGCAGCGGCTCCTGGAACTCGGAGAGCTTGAAGAACCAGTTCTCCTCGCCGCCGGCCTTCTGCACCGGGCGATGGCAATCGGGGCACACCAGCTCGCCGTCCTCGTTCTTCTCAAGGTCGGACTCGGCGTAGTAGGTTTCCTCGTGCACGCAGTACCAGCCCTCGTAGCTGCCCTTGTAGCACCAGCCCTTGTCGAACAGGTCCTGCCAGAACTTCTGCACGGTGCGGGCGTGACGCGGCTGGGTGGTGCGCACGAAATCGGTGTAGGTGATGTCAAGCAGGTCCCACACGTTGCGGAACGCCGGCTCCATGGAATCGCACCAGGCCTGCGGGGTCATGCCCTTCGACTCGGCGGTATCGGCCACTTTCTGGCCATGCTCGTCCATGCCCGTGACGAACGCCACGTCGTAGCCGTTCATGCGCTGGTAGCGCGCAACGGTGTCGGCGGCGACGGTGGTGTAGGCCGTGCCCAAGTGGGGCTCGGCGTTCACGTAATAGATGGGCGTGGTGAACGAGTAGGTTCCCTTTGACATGGTGCTTCCTTTTGCTCGCGGCCGCAGTCGGGCGAATGATGCCCCGCCAACCTGGGTTTTCGCAGTGCCCCCGATTGTACCACGCGGGGACGGCGCGAAGCTTGCCCCCAACCCGCCACCACGCAATCATCGGGCGATCCGGCGGGCTCGAGCGCTTGTGCGCGTTTAATGAGCGGCACGGTTTGAACATATCTGCCCGGTATAATCAACGGCAATTGTTATAAATCGAAGGATGGCGGATGTTTTCTAACAAACTTCAAACGAACCCGAGCAGCCGCCCTCGCCACCGCTTGCCGCTGGCCGTCGCCTTAAGCGCGACGCTGGCCTTCGCAAGCGTGCCGGTCGCGGGCCTTTCGCAGCAAACCGCATGGGCGGAGGACATCGACACGAATGTGCAGGCAGACGCCGCACAGCAGGAAGTCGAACGCACCGCCGCCGAATATGACCAGGCCATAAGCCGCATCGATGACCTGAACCAGCAAATCGCCGACAACGAGGCGCGCATCGCCGAGATCGAGGAAACCCTTCCCGCCCAGCAGGAGCGCAGCTCCGCTGCGGCGGTGAGGTTGTACAAGACACAGGCCTCCACGCCCGGCTTGCTGGAAATGGTCCTCAGCTCCGAGAACATCGTGGACTTCTTCACGTCGCTTGAGTACGTGTCCCATATCTTCAGCAGCAACCAGGCCGAGATCAAGCGCCTTAGCGAGCTGAAAGACGAGCTCGACCAAACGAAGCGCGACCTTTCGCAGGCGAAGAAGGATGCCGATACCGAGGCGACCAACGCCGAGCAGGCGCTTTCCGCCGCCCAGCAAGCGCGCCAGGAAGCACAGCGCAAGGCACAGGAGGAAGCAGCCCGCCAGGCCGAAGAGGCCGCAAAGGCCGCCGAAGCCGAGGCCGCCAAGGCTCAGGCCGAAGAGGCCGACAAGCAGGAGCAGGCAGATTCCGTCAGCGCTCCGGCTGCCGCCGAGGCAGCGGGCGGCTCTTCCACGGGCACCGTGGAGGCGCCCAGCGACGACGGCGCCGACTGGGCAAGCGAGCGCGACGTGTTCGTGGCGCAATGGGCCGGCCGCATCGACGCGTACCTGGCCGGGTCACCCATGGCAGGCACGGGCAAGGTGTTCGCCGAAGCCGCATGGGATTACGGCGTGGACCCGCGTTGGTCGCCCGCCATCTCCAACACCGAAAGCTCGAAGGGCCTGTACTGCTCCGGCAGCTGCAACGCCTGGGGCTGGGGCGGCTGCAGCTGGGGAAGCTGGGAGGAGGCCATCCGCGATCACGTGGCCGGCCTTGCCCGCGGCTACGGCTACACCATCTCGGTGGAGGCAGCCAAGAAATACTGCCCGCCGAACTGGGAACACTGGTACAACGCAACGCTTGCGCAGATGAATATGATCTAAAGGGAAATCCGGCCACGAGCCGGGTTTCTTGCTAGCGGGGTGCGTCGACCCCGCTGTCGCCTCTAGCGCTTCCCCTTCGCCGGCAGGACGAACATGCCCAGCACGAACGCCAGCACGGGGACGCCGCATTGCAGCCAGAAGCTGAAGTCGAAGCCGCCGAGGTCGACGCCCAGCGCGTTTTGCGAGGTCAACGCCATCACAGCGATAAACACCGATGCCGAAAGGCTGCCGATAAGCTGTCGCGCGGACGTGATGATGGCCGACGCCTGCGCCAGCTCGTCGGGGTCGAGCGTGGTGCACGCCCACGCCGTCAGCGGCATCATCAGGCATGCGATGCCCGTTACACGAATGCCATAGAGCACCGTGATCACCCATTCGGGAACGCTTGCGGGGATAAGCGCGAACGCCACCGTGCCCGCAAGCACCGTGGCGCAGCCCGCCACGATGAGCGGACGCGGGCCGCGTCGATCGAGGAGGCGTCCGGTGATGGGGTTCATCACGCCCATCATGATGGCTCCGGGCAGAAGTGTCAGGCCCGACACCGTGGCCGAAAGCCCCTGGATATCCTGCACGAACAGCGGCACCATGATCGACGGCGCCATGAACATCATGTGCGCGCAGATGACGATGAGCGTGGAGACGGCGAACGTCTTGTCGCGAAAGCATTGCAGCCTCAGGAACGGTTCAGGAACGCGCAGCTGACGGCGCGCGAACACGACAAGCCCGGCCACGCCCAGCAGCAACGGGGGGATGAAGCCCGCGCCCACGGACCCGCCCGATTCCAGCATAGTGGCAGCGATCATCGCCAGCACGAAGCCGCCGGAATACAGAAGCGCCGACACCAGGTCGAAATGCCCCGGATGATCGGGGCGAAGCACCACGTCATCGAGCAGGAGAACCGTCAGAACCATCACCGCAAGCGCGATGGCGCCGAGCATCCAGAACATGGAGCGCCAGCCCCACGCGTCGATGAGGAATCCGCTGATGGTCGGGCCGATGGCGGGCGCGAACCCGATGATCATGCCCACGATGGCCGTGGCTTGGCCGTACTGGCTTTTCGGATAGATGTTCAGAGCCACCAGCTGCACGAGCGGCAGGCAGATGCCGCCCGCCTGCAGCAGGCGCGCCGCCAGCAGGCACGGATAGTTCGGCGCGAAGATGGCCGCAGCGCACCCGATGGCGAACGATGCCATGGACGCGAAGAACAGCTTTTTGGAATCGAACCGGTTCATCAGATAGCCCGTCATGGCGCTGATCAGGCCCAACACGAAAATGTATGCCGTGGTGAGCAGCTGGCCGGAGCTTGCGCTGATGCCGTACTCGTGCATGACCGCCGGCAGCGCGGCGATCATCATGCTTTGGGAGATGCACGCCGCCGTGGTGCCCGACACCATGATGCCCAGCACCACGCGACGCTGCCGCGGGGGCAAGCCGTCGCGTTCGGGTTCGGAGCCGACGACGGATTCGGATGTTTTCGCGCGAGACGCGTTCGCCGCGTCCGCAGAGTTGGTTTCGTTCGTATTCATACCGCGATGGTAGCAGCTGCAACGTACCCGCAACCAACCGCGCACGAAACGCGCATGGAAGCGCCCCCCCCCTACCGCAGTTTGTCGCGGCGTTGCTTCCAATCTGGCATGAATCGGTCCATGAGCTGGTGGAACCTTGGGCCGTGGCCGCGCTCGAGCAGGTGGCACAGCTCGTGCACCACCACGTACTCCAGACATTCCGGCGGATAGAGCGCCAAGCGCACGTTGATGCAGATGCGTCCCGTGGAAGGTTGGCAGCTACCCCAACGGCTGGTCATGTTGCGATACGCCAGCTGGCCCGCCTTCACCCCCATGATGGGCTCCCATGCCGCCACCAACGCCGGCACACAGGCCTGCACCACCGCGCGCCACTGCGCCACCTCGGCTTTCGACGCCTGCGAGGCCTGCGCCATGGGCGTGGCGGACACGCGCTCCATCTGGGCTTCTATCCAATCGTGCTTGCGATGCACGAAATCGGCCACGTCGGCTGGCGTCATCCAGGCAGGCGCCGACGCATCCACGTGGCCGCCGTCGCGAGCGATGCGCAGGTTAAGGTTCTTCACCTTTTTGCGTTGCAGGCGCACCTCGATGCCGTCGACGTAAAGCACCTCGGGCGCTGACGCGCGCGCGGGCTTGCGGCGCGATGCTTGCGAACCCGCATTCCCCGCCCCGACCGCCGTGCGCCCGCCGCCGGCCGCCTGACGCTTGAGCTCGCCCGGGTCCACGCGGCGCGTGCGCACCGGACCGGATCGGTTTTCGCTGGCCACGCCCTAGGCCTCCAGTGCGATCTCGTACGCAGCGTTGCGCGGCAGGCCGAACTCGGCTGCCAGCGTTTTCGCTATATCCTTGTTGCGCGCGCCCCCGGCCTTGAGCTCGGCAGCACGGACGCGGGCGGAATCCTCGGCGCTTTCCTGGGCCGCCTGCCCCTCCGCCTCGCTGGGCCCGTCGATCACGATGACGATCTCGCCCTTGATGCCGCCGGCCGCCTCACGGGCGGCGAACTCATCGCGCAGCGCGGGCAGCGTGTCGCGCACCACTTCCTCATGCAGCTTCGTGAGCTCGCGGCACACGGCCGCTTCGCGCAGCGGGAAGGCCTCGGCAAGCGCCGCCAGCGCCCCGGCGATACGGTTCGGGCTTTCGTAATAGATAAGCGCCGCATCCAGCGTGCGCACCGCATCGAGCGTTGCCTTCTGCTCGCCGGCTTTGCGCGGGAAGAAGCCGCCGAAGTAGAAGCGCGGGTTCGTGCAGCCGCTGGCCACATACGCCGTGGCCGTGGCGGTGGGCCCGGGCAGCACCTCCACCGGCGCGCCCGCCTCACGGCATGCGCGCACCAGGCGCAGGCCCGGGTCGGACACGCCCGGCATGCCGGCATCGCTGCAGTACGCGATGACCTCGCCCGCCTCCACGCGCGCCACGATGCCGTCGGCGCGAGAGCCGATGAGCGCCTCGTCAAGACGCTCCAGGCGCTTGCCGATGCCGAACGCCGCCAACAGCTTGCCGGTGACGCGCGTATCCTCCGCGCACACCACATCGGCGCTGGCCAGCGCGTCAAGCGCGCGCTGCGGCATATCGCCCAGGTTGCCGATGGGCGTCGGGCAGACGATTAGCTTGCCAGCCATGTAGTTCCTTCCTATCGTCTCACGCAACGAAGATGCGGGGGCGAGGCCCTCCACCGCCCCTGTTGACGACCTTACGCCCTCGTTTCCTGCACGTCGAGCTTGCCGGCTTCCTCGACCGCCGGCGTGGCCGCCGCCGTGCGGGCCGCACGGGCCTCGGCCTCCTTGTCGGCCAGGTTGCTCTTCGCCACCGCGATCATGAGCTTGATGCGGTTGAGCTGGTTGACCTCGGACGCGCCGGGGTCGTAGTCAACGGCCACGATGTTGCTCTCCGGGTAACGGCGGCGCAGCTCCTTGATGACCGCCTTGCCCACCACGTGGTTCGGCAGGCAGGCGAAGGGCTGCGTGCACACCACGTTCGGCGCGCCCGTGCGGATGAGCTCCACCATCTCGGCCGTGAGCAGCCAACCCTCGCCCATGGAGTTGCACAGGCTCAAGATCTCGCTTGCGTACTCGGCCAGCTCGTAGATGCTTGCCGGCGGGTTGAAGCGCGTGGACTCCTCGAGCGCCTTGGTCACCGGCGCGCGCAGGGCCTTCACCACCTGCAGGGCGATCTTGCTGCCGAACGCGCCCTTGGCCGAACGGCCGAGCGGGTCCTTCTGGAAGATGCCGCCCGCCGTGCCGAACAGGAAGAACTCGATGAGCCCCGGCACCACGGCCTCGCAGCCCTCGCGCTCGATGACGTCGACGATCTGGTTGTTCGCCGTGGGGTGGAACTTCACCAAGATCTCGCCGACCACGCCGACGCGCGGCTTGGTGCCCTCGCCCTGCAAGGGCAGCGTGTCGAAGTCCTCGACGATCTGCTTGACCGTGCGTTTGAACTCGCCACGCTTCACCCCGCGTTTCAGTTGACGCTTGCACTCGGCCATCCAGTGGTCGAACAGGGCGTTCGCGCTGCCGGGCTCAACCTCGTAGGGACGCGTGCGGTACAGGCACATCATGAGCAGGTCGCCGTACTGCAGCGCGGAAACCGCCTGGTAGAGCATGGCCGGCGTGATGGAGAAGCCAGGGTTGACCTCGCCTAGGTCCTTGAAGCTGATGGCGATGACCGGGATATGCGACAGGCCCACGGACTTGAGCGCCTTGCGGATGAGCGAGATGTAGTTCGTGGCACGGCAGCCGCCGCCGGTCTGCGTGATGAGCACGGCCAGCTTGTCGGTGTCGTACTTGCCGGACATGACCGCTTCCATGATCTGGCCCGTGACCAGGATGGACGGATAGCAGATGTCGTTGTTCACGTACTTCAGGCCCGCGTCCACCGCACCGTGGTCCACGGAGGGCAGCAGCTCCACGTTGTAGCCGAAGCGCTCGAAGATGGGCACGAGCAGCTCGAAATGGTACGGAGCCATCTGCGGGGCCAGGATGGTGTAGCCCGCATCGCGCATCTCCTTGGTGAACTGGGCACGCGGGAACTCCGTCGAAGCGCCGCTGTCACGCTGCTTGAACTCGGCCTGCACCTCGGGCGCGGCCTTTTCCGTGAAGCTTGCGGGCGGCTTGATGGCGGCCGCCGCGGCCTGCACGGCCTCGGCATCGGCGCCGCCGGCCTGCTTGCCCGCCGCGCGCTCCTCGGCCTCGGCCAGCAGCTGCTCCACGTCCAGGCTGCACGCGCCGCAGCCCGCGGCGTTGCGCGCCTGCTCGGCTGCACGGGCCTCGGCCTCCTCGTCGGCCTGGTCCTTCAGGGCCGCAAGCAGGCTGCGCACGCGGATGCGCGCGGCGCCCAGGTTCGACACCTCGTCGATCTTCAGCACGGTGTACACCTTGCCCGCCTGCTCCAAGATCTCCTGCACCTGGTCGGTGGTCAGCGCATCAAGGCCGCAGCCGAAGCTGTTCAGCTGGATGAGGTCGAGGTCCTTGCGCTCCGACGCCACCTTCGCCGCGGCGTACAGGCGCGTGTGGTACATCCACTGGTCCACCAGGCGGATGGGGCGCTCGAGCGTGCCCAGGTGCGCGATGGAGTCCTCGGTGAGCACCGCCAGGCCGAAGCTGGTCAGAAGCTCGGGGATGGCGTGGTTGATCTCGGGGTCGTTGTGGTACGGGCGGCCCGCCAGCACGATGCCGTGCGTGTGGGTCTTCTCCATCCACAGCAGCGTCTCGGCGCCCTTCTCGCGGATATCGGCCTTGAACGCCTCGTCCTCGGCCCATGCGGCGTCCACCGCGGCGTCGACCTCGGCCTGCGTGGGCGCCGCCACGCCCTTGCCGCACAGCTCGGGATGTGCCTGGATCAGCTCCACGAACAGGCGCTTCTTCAGGTGCTCCTTCTTGTCATAGGGCAGCCACGGGTTCAGGAACTGCGTGTCGGAGGTACGCAGCTCGTCGATGTTGAGGCGCAGCGCCTCGGCGTAGCTGGCCACGATGGGGCAGTTGAAGTGGTTGCCGGCACCCTCGTCCTCCTGGCGCTCCCACTTGCTGCAGGGGAACCAGATGAAGTCGGGGTGCTTGTCCAGCAGGTTCATGATGTGGCCATGCGAGAGCTTCGCCGGGTAGCACACGCTCTCCGACGGCATGGACTCGATGCCGGCCTCGTAGGTTTTCTTCGTGGACGGGTCCGAGAGCACCACGCGCCAGCCCAGCTTCGTGAAGAAGGTGAACCAGAACGGGTAGTTCTCGTACATGTTCAACGCGCGCGGGATGCCCACGGTGCCGCGCGGCGCATCCTGCTCCGCCAGCGGCGTGTAGTGGTCGAACAGGCGCTTGGACTTGTACTCGAACAGGTTGGGGACCTTGTCGGCCTTCGTCGCCTGGCCAAGCGCGCCGGCGCCCTTCTCGCAGCGATTGCCCGTGATGAAGCGGCGATGCTTGCCCGTGGCCTCGTCGACGCCGAAGTCGTTGACGGTGAGCAGGCAGTGGTTCGAGCACGCCTTGCAGCGCACGGTCCTGTGCGTGGGGGCGAGCGCCTCGAGCGCATCAAGGGACAGCAGGCCGCTGACCTGGGAATCCTGACGGCTGAAGCGATCGCGGGCCAGAAGCGCCGCGCCGAACGCGCCCATGTTGCCGGCGATGTCGGGACGCACGGCGTTCACGCCCGAGAGCTGCTCGAAGGCGCGTAGCACGGCATCGTTGAGGAACGTGCCGCCCTGCACGATGACCTTGCTGCCCACGTCGTGCGGGTCGCGGATCTTGATGACCTTGAACAGGGCGTTCTTGATGACCGAGATGGCCAGGCCCGCGGCGATGTCGCCGACGGTGGCGCCTTCCTTCTGCGCCTGCTTCACGCGGCTGTTCATGAACACGGTGCAACGGCTGCCCAGGTCGACGGGGTTTTCCGCACCGATGGCGGTCTTCGCGAACTCGGACACGTCCAGGTTCAGGCCGCTGGCGAAGCTTTCGATGAAGCTGCCGCAGCCCGAGGAGCACGCCTCGTTGAGCATGATGTGGTCGATGACGCCGTCTTTCACGCGCAGGCACTTCATGTCCTGGCCGCCGATGTCCAGGATGAACTCCACGCCCGGCAGCATCTCCTGCGCGCCGCGCAGGTGCGCGACCGTCTCGATCTCGCCCGAGTCCACGCGCAGCGCCTCGAGCAGCAGATGCTCGCCGTAGCCCGTGACCGTGGAGTGGCCGATGGTCACCAGCGGGTTGCCGGCGGCGTCGCGCGGCAGCTCGCGGTAGAGCTTGGCGATGGCGGCCTTCGCGCAGCCGAGCACGTCGCCCTTGTTCGACACGTAATGGGTCCACAGCAGCTCGCCGTCCTGGCCGATGAGCGCGGCCTTGAACGTGGTGGAGCCGGCGTCGATGCCCAGAAAGGCGGTGCCGCGGTAGCTTGCAAGGTCGCCGCGGGGCACGCGTTCGCCGGCGTGGCGGGCGTTGAAGCCGTCCAGTTCGGCCTGGTCGGAGAACAGCGGGGGCAGGCGCACGACCTCGCTGCCCTGGATGTCGCCGAGGTTCTTCAGGCGCTCGAGCACGTCGGAGAGCAGCTCGGCCTTCACCGTCTCGCTGGCCGCGCCGGCGATGGCGCAGCCGCCGGCCACGAACAGGTGGGCGTTTTGCGGGACGATGCGGTGCTCCTCGTCCAGATTCAGCGTTTCATAGAAGCGTTTGCGCAGCTCAGGCAGGTACTGCAGCGGACCGCCCAGGAAGGCCACATAGCCGCGGATGGGGCGGCCGCACGCCAGGCCGGAGATGGTCTGCGTGACCACGGACTGGAAGATGGACGCGGCGACGTCCTCGCGGCGCGCGCCCTCGTTGAGCAGCGGCTGCACATCGGTTTTCGCGAACACGCCGCAGCGGCTGGCGATGGGATAGATGGTGGTGGCATGCTGCGCCAGCTCGTTCAGGCCGCCGGCGTCGG
>OLNL01002620.1_pt1 | contig 13447 bp, 10 predicted proteins | sample 1672181 | NCBI WGS metagenome assembly OLNL01 (sample SAMEA3136656, study PRJEB25190) | human gut metagenome | biome: human gut; feature: human-associated habitat; material: faeces | place: Austria | collected 2013
CAGCGGGGGCTGTCGAGCGTAGCGAGACTGGAGGCGGCCCCAGCCAGCCCACTCGCCAGCCTATGCGGCTTTTGCCGTGGCGGCGTGGGCGGAGATGCCGCACGCGCCAACGGGCACCGGAGCGTCGTCGGCATCGTCGTCGGCCTGCACACGCAGCATCGACTGATGCAACGTCAATGACAATCCAGGCGTCACCGCGAATCCCGGCTGCACCGGCTTATGGGCCGCACCGACTCCAGCCGCGACGGGCGAGGCGACGACGGACGCCGCAACACCCACCGCGCCGAGGGGAGCCGCAACAGGAACGACAGGAGCCGCAACCGCCCCGCCAGCCGGCGACACGACCACGCCCGCGCGATGGCGATGCCGCCCGGCACGAGCCGAATCCAGCACGCCCTCGTCGAACTCCCCGGTCTGCCGCGATACGATCGCCGCGCATGTGACCGCAGCGGACACGTTCGCCATCGTGCTCGGCATGCCGACGATGTTGCTAACCGGCACCAGCGGCACCAGAAGCTGCACCGGAAGACCAACCGCGGTGAACACGGTCGTCGCGGTCACGATCGCAGTGCCCGGCACGCCCGCGGTACCGATCGACGACAGCAGTCCGATCACCGCGAGCGCCACATAGCTCGCCGGCGAATACCCCAGTCCGAGCGCGTTGATGGTGAACACGGCCGACAGCATCGGCCACACACCAGCGCATCCCGGCATGCCGATGGTCGTCCCGATCGGGGTGGTGAAGTTCGCCACGTCCGCGCCGACACCGACCGTGCCGAGCTGCCGTATGCTCAGCGGCAGCGTCGCCACGCTGGACTGCGTGGCGAACGCCGTGGCCTGCGCCGGCAGCACGGCCTTGAAGAACGTCAAGGGCGGCACGTGCGCCACGAATTTCAGCAGCAGCCCGTTGACGACGAACGCCTGGATGATGTTGAGCACGAAGCCCAGCACGAGAATGCTCAGCAGCGCGAGCAGCGCGTCCGCCTTGGATGTGGTCGCGGCCGTCGAGGTCGCTCCCAGCACCACCACCGCGTACGGGGTGAGCTCGACCACGTAGCCGACGGCCTTGTAGATCACGTCCTTGGTCTGCTCGAAGAACCGCTTGACGATGCTCACGTCCTTCTGCCGACCGACCGACACGATGGCGATGGCCAGCACGGTGGCCGTGATGATGATGGGCACCACACGGTTGCCGGACAGGTCTCCGACGATGTTCTTCGGGAAGAAGTTGAGTATGACCTGGTCGAGCGGCGCTGTCTGCGAGGTGAGGAAACCGGCGGTCGACTCGTCGTCTACGAGTTTGACGCCCGAGCCGATGTGCAGCGGGATGGCCACACCCAGCGTCATCACGATGGCGATCAGATTGGTGAGCAGCAGCCAGCCGACCGACCGCAATCCGATGCTGCGCAGCTTTTTCAGACTGCCGACGTAGGTGATGCTGGAGATGATCGACACGAAGATCAGCGGCGCGACCAGCGCGGTGATCAGGTTGATGTAGATGTTGCCCAGCAAGTTGAGCGAGTCGACCTGCCCGTCGAACACGAGGCTCAGGGCGATGCCCAGCCCAAGCGCGAGCACCGTCAGCAGGCTGAAGTTGAGTTTGAAGACCGCGCGCAGCACGGCGATCAGGGCGAACAGCACCACGGCCGACGCCCAGACCGCCACTGCGGTGGGATCGATGTTGGATAGCGCTCCCATCAGTCAGCTCACCTCGCCGAGGTCGGGCGGGTCGAGTCGGAGAGAGCCTGTGCCGCCACGGCGTCGCCACGGTTGCGGCTCAGCGCCAGCGCCCCGGCGGCGGTCAGCGCGAGGCTGAGCGCGACGGATGCGATGACCGTGGCTTCGGCACCGGTGCGGGAGAGCGGCTCGTTGCCGGCGACGACGATTTTGCGGGACGGCTTGTTGCCGGCCGTGCTATCGTTGCCGCCAGCGTTGTCAGTGTTGCCTGCGACCGGATTGTTACCCGTGTCGCCGCTACCGCTGCCGTTACCGTTACCGCTGCCGCCGTTGTTGCCTCCGGCGAGCGCCGTGACCGCATTGGCGATGTTCTTCGTGGCGGTGTCGGTCGCGCTGATGGTCGCCTTCTTGTCGGACACGGTCTTTTCGGCCGCGGCGAGCGTCTTCTTGAATGCGGCGACCCGGTCGGCGGAGTAACCGTCCAGGCTCACCGTCTTGGCTTGTGCGATTTCGCCGCGCAGGTTGAGCAGGGAGTAGAAGTGGTCGGCCTGGGCGATGTATGCGTCACGGTCGTTGTTGACCTTGCGCCCGTAGTTCTTCGCCGCGCTCAGGTCGTCGCCGGTGATGGAGAATCCGCCTTGGATGATCGCCTTGTCGTCGTACGTGGTGCCGTACCAGTTGAGCATGTATTCCCTCGCCGTGGGCTGCGGCTTGGTGTCGACGTTCGCGGTCTTGCCGTGGTAGTCCACGACCTCATCGGTCACGGGACCGGCCGGCTGGTCGGTTCCGGGCAGCTGTGCGGCGTTGTTCTTGTTGTAGTGCAGCAGCAGCGGCACCTGCAGGCGGGTCGCGCCGACGCCCTTGGAATCGACGACGCCGTGGCTGCCGTCCTCGGTCACGAGGTTCGGCAGGTACGTGTTCACGAGATGCGTGTACAGGTCCGACAGCGGGTGGCTGCCGTTGTTGTAGTTGTCGCGGATGTGGAACGGCGAGCCTTTGCCGGACGTGCTGTCGAGGATCGTGTCGAACGTGTACACGTGCTTGATGCCGTATTTGCGGGCTTCCTGGTTCACGTAGCGGATCGTGGCGTATGTGTTGCCGCACCAGGTCGCGCCGAAGAAGATGTAATGGTTGCCTGGCGACTGCAGCAGCTTCTCCAGTTCGCCGTACGTCACCGATATGAGCGAGAAGTCCTTGTCCTCGCCCTGCTTGAACACGCTGGCAGCGCCGGCCGAGACGTTGTTCAGGTAGTAGTTGGTGTAGAACTGGCCGTTGGTGCGGGTCGCGGCGTTCTTCGCAGTGCCCAGCACGCGGGTCAGCTCGGCGCTGTCGGCAACGTTCGCGGTGGATGCGAGCACCTTGTCGCCGGTGTTGTCCTTGTTGTAGGTGAACAGGGTCGGCAGGTCGACGACGTTTGCCGTGTTCTTGCCTTGCAGGTCGGTCAGGCTGAATTCGTCGATGGTCTGCTGGAACCGCTTGGCGAATGCGTCGACCGCGTTGTTCTTGTCGTTGATGTTGACGAGCGTGTCGGCTCCGGCGTTGTCGAGGTGCGGGTCGAAATTGTAGATCTTCTCGATGCCCTGCGCCTTGGCGGCGGTGTTGATGGCGGGCAGTGCGGCCGTCGTCGCGGAGTCCCACGTGCCGCCGATGAGTATCACGAAGTTGCCTTTGCCGTAGCGCAGGATGTCTTCGAGACGTTCCAGCGTGATGTTCTCGAACACGTGATCCGAAGGCAGGTTGGGGATGCCCGCGTAGTAGTCGAACGGCGTGTCTTCCTGGGATTGTGCGGCTGTTGCCGCCGTGGGCGTGGTTTCGGCGGCGGATGCGGCGTTCCCGCCCGTCAGCGCGAATCCGGTGAGACCGAGCGCCGCCGCGGTGAGCAGCGCCGCGGCTTTAGCGGCGATGGAGCCTCTCGTGAGGCTGTGGTTGGTGTTGGACATTGTTGTGGTTCCCTTCTGTATTTCTTCCGTATCGAATTGCGTTGGTTCTGCTGCGCTGATGGCTCAGCGGGACGATGGTCCGTCGACGAGGTTGAAGTCGTACCGTGCGGTAGGAGCGCCGCCGCTGTCGGCCACGTTGAGACTCGCCGATGGCCCGGCGGATGGCCCGTTCGCCGGCGATGCGATGGGCTGCAGCACTTCGGTCGGCGCACTCGCGTCGGCACGGGCTTCGGTTGCGGCAATGGCGTTCGCCGTCGTCGCGGGGGCCGGCGTCGCGCCGTCTGCGATGTCGAATCCGTCGTCGGACCGGCCGCCGTTCGCTCCGGTGAGCGCGGGAGCGCGGCGCTTGTTGCGCACAATCAGCGCGGCGCCCAGCGTGCCGATGACGGCGAGCGCGATGACCACGCCGGCGACGATGCGCACCACCGGGCTGGTGGTTTCGGCCCGATCGGTGACCGGAGAGGCCTGCGTGGTGGTTTCCGCCGTATCAGTGCCGCTGTCGGTGATGCCGGATTCGGTCGTGGTGGTCTCGCCGCCAGCGGTGTCGGCGGTGTTGTCATCGCTGTTCTTCCGGGAGGCCGCGTCCTTCGAGGTCTGAGTGGCGGTGGCATCGGCGTTCGCGGCCGTGTCGCCTGTGATCCCGGCTGTGCTGCCCGTCGTGCTCTGGCCGGACTGTGTGCCGGTCGACTGCGCGGGCTGCGACTGTTGCGCGGTGGTGTTGCCCGTGGAGGACTTCGTCGTCTGGGTGGCCGGCGAGCCCGAGGACTGCTTCGCCGGGGCCGGGGCCGATTGCTTCGGGTTGCTCGGCTTCGTGGCGGGGGCGGGCGTCGCCGGCTCCTCCTTCTGAGCGTGCTCCTTCTTGTAGTTCGCGCAGTAGCTGTCGAACGCGGCCTTCTGCGCTGAGACGTCGATGCCGCCTCCGGGGTTGGAATCGTAGGCCGAACCGCCACTGGAACAGCAGGCGACCGGATTGTAGTTGGTCGAGCACAGGTCGCACACGTCGCCGGCCGCGTAGGCCGTGCCGAGCGCGAATTGCAGGCCGCCGACCGCCATAGCGCCTATCACGGCCGAGCCGGCGAGCACGCGGATAAGCCGGCGTTTCACGGGCCGCCCGTTGCGTGGCGCTTCATGACGAGCTGATGATGTGGACATGGATATTCCCTTCTTCTTGTCTTCCGCGCCGTTTTTGGATACGGCGCGGCGGTACAGTTTGGTGGCGGCGAATCGCGATATACGAAAACCTGCGATGCGGCAGAATCCGCATCGCCGCGAATGATCCGGCAACCGTCGGCGTAATCTGCCGGGAGTGTGAGGAATCATGCCGGACGGCGAATCACAATCATCACGATCGCGCCGGCAAACATCCGAAACGGACTATCGAGCGGTCTCTCACCGCTCGCGCATGATCGGCAGTCCGCCCGACAGTGAGCCGACAGCCGATGCCTTCACGCCTTCATTGACACACATAATGTACTCCTTGCTCGGATAAGACACCTGACCGGGGTGCCGCCCCATCATCCGGGGCCGGGCCTGTTCGCGGGTTCCCGTGAACGTTGACATCATCGTAGGCTCCGCGTCGCCGCGTTGGCAAACCCGCGGTTATACATAGTTGTTATGGCCTCGTATCAACCCTATATTTGTTCACGATGACAGCGGCGACAACCGTTATGGCGAATATCACGACATTGCCGATGATCAGCAGACGGTTCATCGTGTACAGCAGCCATGCGATCAGCAGCAGGTCGACGAGCAGCGCGACGATGCACAACGCCGCGAGCCCGGATTGCGGCACGCGGCCGAGCAACGGCAGCGAGCGGAATGCGCAGAGCGATGAGCCGTCGCGCAGTATCAGGCGCAATGCGGCGACGGCGACCATCGCCTGCACCACGATCATCAGAATCGTGACGCTCGACGACACGGTTTTCGCGGAATTCCCGGCGATCAGCGGGCACTCCGCGGCGATCATGCCCACCGAAAGCAGGCGCACGGGAGCGCCGGTCCGAGCGGAACGCTCTCCCAGTTCGCGCGGCAACCATCCGTCCGCGCAGGCCGAGGCGACCGGATACGCCACGCAGCCGACCGCGGCATTGAGCGTGGTGAGCAGGGCGAACGCGGAGCCACCCACCACGAACGCGACCGTCACCGGAGCCGGGACGAATGCAGACAGGCTGACGGCGAGATCCTGGTTCGCGACCTGGGCTATCGGCAAGGCGCCGGCATCGGCCACGCAGATCAGCGCATACGTCACGACGACCAGCAACAGCGAGACGCGCATCGCGCGGGGCACCGTCATCCGTGGACGGTCCGCGACCGCGGCATAGTTCGCCACGCCGGCCACCCCGTTCATCATGAACGTCATGTACACGCATGCGAACAGGAACGCCAGAGGTGAGCCGAGAAACGTGTAATGCGCGAGATTCGCGAGCCGCACGTGCGGCATTGTCACCGCAACGTACGTGCCCAACGCCGCCGCGAGCAGCACGGCCATCACCAGTTGGGCGATGGCGGCGATGCGGGCACCCAGCATGTGCACGCCGAGGAACAGCGCGACGACCAACGCCGCGGTCAGGCGTGTCGGCAGCGTGGGCAGGCCGAGCAGCTGCGCCGCGGACAGCGCGTACGCGGAGATGTCGAACACCAGAAAACACAGGATATAGGCGACGATGCCACCGAACACGGGCGGCAGCAGCGTGCCGACCTGCTGGTACTGGCCGCCCGGGTAATCGCCGGACGAGCTGGCCAGCAGCTGCGGCACCAGCGCGAACGCGCCTCCCAGTCCACCGACCAGCGCGGCGAGCCACAATCCGGTGCCCGTGATGCCGACGCCGATGCCGGCCATCGACATGACCCCCAGACCGACGACATTGCCCGCGCCGAAAGCGGCCAGATGAACCGTGTGCAGTGAACGTGATGATGCCATGATGCCCCTCCCCGGCCGAAACCTTCATGACAACTGAACCACATCATGCCGGCGATGAGAACGCCGTTCCCATATGAAAAATCTATACTGTGTTCAAGCGCCACATTGTTCGATCGCGGATGGCGGGGCCGGGGCTCGTGTCCAACGACCCTATCCGCGGCGCATATCTCCCGTCGCGCGTCAGCTGCTGGTCAGGAACGTCTCGTTGCCGCGGGTGAAATCAAGCACCGCGCCGGCAAGCTCGACCTCGCCCGACAGATCGGGGTCATCGGCGAGCAACCGCCCCGCACGTTCGCGCGCGTCGGCGATGATCTTGGCGTCCTTGACCACGCGCAGCAGTTTCAGACCGGACTTGCCGCCCGACTGCGCATCGCCGAGCACGTCTCCGGCGCCGCGGAACTCCAGATCGGCCTGCGCGATCTGGGCGCCGTCGAGCGTGCCCTGGATGACCTGCAGCCGCTGCTGCGCGGGACCGCCGTCCTCAGCCCGCGAAATCAGGAACGCCCATGAATCCGTGCCGCCGCGCCCCACGCGCCCGCGCAGCTGGTGCAGCTGCGAAAGCCCGTACCGGTCAGCGTCGAAGATCACGATGCAGCTGGCCTGCGGCACGTCCACGCCCACTTCGATGACCGTTGTCGCCACCAGAACCGGCGTGGCCCCATCCGCGAAATCGGCCATGACCTGCTGCTTGGTCGCGTCATCGTCGCGGCCGGTCAGCGTCGCGAAACGGATGCCACGGAACTGCGGCAGCGATGACAGCCTGCGCTCGATCTCGGCCACGGAATGCAGCGGCGGCCGTGACGGAGCACCGTCACCATCCTCCTGCGATGGCGCGCTGGCGGATGTGTTGGCGGCCGCGGTGGCGGATTCGCGCCTGTAGGCGTCGGAATCGTCGTACACGCCGATCTGCGATGCCCCACTTGTATCGTCATCGCCGTCCGATTCATCGTCGGCATCGATACGCGGGCAGACGACATACGCCCGCTCCCCCGCGTCGATGCGGCCGCGGATGTGGGCGAACATGGAGCCCATCATGCGGCCGTCGTCTTCAGGCACGATGAACGTGCGGATGGGCTTGCGCCCACCCGGCAGCTCGGTGAGCCACGAGATGTCCAGATCGCCGAACCAGGTCATCGCCGCCGTACGCGGGATCGGCGTCGCGGTCATGACCAGCAGGTGCGGCACGACATCGTTTTTGGTGCGCAGGGATTCGCGCTGCTCCACGCCGAACCGGTGTTGCTCGTCGATGACGACGAGCGCGAGGTTCGGGGCCTGGAACGTCTTGGAGAACGCGGCGTGCGTGGCGACGATGATGCACGGGTCGCCGCTGGCCGCGAGCGCGAGAGCACGGCGGCGGGCGGCCAGTTTCATGCCGCCGGTCAGCAGGATGACCGGCACGTGCCGCGTGTTCGCGTCCGACTGCGCGTGCGCCGCGCCGTCTTGTTTCCCGCTGCGTGCCCCACTGTGTTTCACGGGATGTTTCACGGCCGCGCGCCCCTTGGCATCTCCGTCATCGGCAGCGGATTCGGTGGCCTTGATCAGGTCGGCCGGGTCATTGGGAGACAGGGCATCGCGGGACGGGTCATCGCACGTCTCGACGCCGTCAATCGCGCAGAGCATGGCGCTGATGGTCGCATGATGCTGCTCGGCGAGCACCTGAGTGGGCGCGACAAGCACCGCCTGATGGCCGGAACCCGCCGCCTGCAGCATGGCCGCGACCGCGACCACGGTCTTGCCGGAACCGACCTCGCCCTGCAGCAGGCGCTGCATCGGATATTCGCGGGCCATGTCCACGCCGATATCATCGATGACCTCCCGCTGGCCGCCGGTCAGCGGGAACGGCAGTGATTCGATGAACCGGTCACGCAGCGCCACGCCCGCACAAGGCAGGGCCGCATCCTTGCGGACATTGCTACGCGACTGGAGCAGCGCCGTCTGCGAGACGAACGCCTCCTCGTAGCGCATCGTGCCGATGGCCCGTTTGAAATCCGCGGTGCTGAGCGGGTCGTGGATGGCCAGGAATGCTTCCGCGCGATGCAGCAGATGATTCGATTCGCGCACCGATTCGGGCAGGACGTCCGGGATCGCGCGGGCCAGGCCGACGGCCACGGCGTTTCCTGACCGAGACTCGGCATCCGCTGGAGCGGTTCCGGCGCCGCTGATGCCGCCGTCTTCCATCGGTTTCATTGTTTGCGGGGCTTCCGTTGCCGCATCGCCCGGGAGATCCTGCCCGGTTCCAGCCAGCAACTCGATGCATTGCACTATCGACTCATGAATGTGTTCGCTGGAGATACGAGACGACGCGTGATACACCGGTCGGGGTCTGCTGATGCGACGCAGGCCCGCTTCGACGGTGTCGGCATCGTATTTCAGAGCGCTCATCTGCACGACACCGGAGTATTCGCCATCAGCCGGACCGGAGCCGGGAGCGACCGTCATTATTTCGGGATGGGTGAACTGCAGTTGACCGTTGAACTCGCTCGGCTCGCCGGCGATCACCACAATCGCGCCGGAACGCAGCCGCATGCTCAGCCAATCGACATACTGCTTCTTGTACGAGAAGAACACCAAACGGGCGGCGGCCCCCGCGACATGCCGGGAAACCGCGAAATCCCCGTCATCCACCACGGCCTCGAGCCGGTAGCCCCGCCGAACGTTCATCGGCACGACCCGCATGCCGCGCACCGACGCGGAGAACGCCATTCTCTCGCCGATACGGGCCTCGCGCAGTGCCCGCAGGGGCACCGGATCGGCGACGCGGAACGGATAGTAGGTCAACGCATCGCCCACCGTCACGACGCCAAGGCTTTTGAGCGCGCCGACACGCCGCTTGTTCGTCATGATCGACGACATGGTGGTGTTCAACGTGATGCTCATACGTCCCTATTGTGGTGTGCCGGCGGGACGGCATCGCATTGTCCCCTCCGCCAGCGGATATAAAGAGGCCCCGGAGTCTTGCGACTTCCGGGGCCTCAGTGAAACGTTATCGCGCGATGTCACGCAACCACACGCTGAACCTTGCCGGCCTTGAGGCACTTGACGCACACGCGGACGCGAACGTTCTGGCCGTCAACGGTGGTACGAACCGGCTGCAGGTTCGGGCGGAAGGTGCGCTTGTTGCGGATATGCGAGTGAGAAACGGTGTATCCGACCTGCGGACCCTTGCCGCACACTGCACAACGAGCTGCCATGATGGACTCCCTTAATAACCTTGATGTTCAAGTCTTCCGTGTTCCAGCACGGATGCTTGAACACACAACTTCACAATAATAGCGCCAAATACAAACAAATGCAAATCAAGCGTGTATCATTGCGGCTTTCACCTACACATCCACACAATATCACCCGTCTTGACTATTGCCGCATCCAGCAACTCTTCATAAAATCACGGTAAAACGGTTACTGTATGGCATACGATACATGCAACGCGGCAATCGTCAAGGAGGAATGATGCTCAATTCACTTAAAGGCCTGCTTTCACGCAAAAACGACGTGCCCTCCCCCACAGTGATCTCGTTGGGACAGGTGTGGGTCGACATCATGATGGACATCGACGCGATTCCCCAACCGGGCGGATTCGCCGTCGCGAACCATACCATGCCGTCGGTGGGCGGCAGCTTCCGCGTCATGCAGGCGGCCAGCCGGATTGGGGCGGCGACCAAGCACGCAGGCGTCATCGGCAACGGGCCGTGGGCGTCACTGATCCGCAAGGCTCTCAACGACAACGGCATCGAGCACATCGGCCAGGACCGCATCGACGCCGATTCCGGTTTCCGTCTGGTGCTCAACGACAGCGAGCGCAAGACGTTCGTCGCCACGTATGGCGCCGAATCACAAGGCAACGAGAACACGTTCGACTGCGTGGAGCCCGGCGAGGGCGATGTGGTGCACATCAGCGCCAACACGCTGATGGATCACAGCGCGTCAGGCATCGACGCCTTCCTGCATCGCACCGCTTCGGACCCGACGACGCGCGACTACAGCATCGTGCTCAATCCGACCAACACGCTGCACATGGTCAGCGACCACCTGCTGGAGGATCTGGTGCTGGTGCGGCCCATCTGGTCCTGCAACCGTCAGGAGGCCCGCACGCTCGCCGACCGGCTTGGCGTGTTCGTGGACGATTCCCTGTCGATGACCGTCGGCGGCGGATTCGACGACTCGATGAAGGCGCTGTGCAACAGCCTCGGCGCCACGCTGCGCGCGCCGCTGGTGGTTCGTGCGGGGTCGCGCGGCGCGTGGGTGCGCACGCCGGGCGGCGAAGTCATCCATGTGGAGGGGTATCCGACGAAGGCGACGCACACCCGTTCGGCGGGCTCGTGCCACACCGGTGCCATGTGCGCACTGATCGCCCGCGGCTGGTCGCTTGTCGATGCGGTGAAGATCGCCAACGCGGCCGCTTCGCTGGGCATTCAGCGTTCCATCAACGGCGTTCCGGACTGCCCCGGCTATGACGAGGTCATCGCCAAGCTCGAGGAAGACGAGACTCCGGCCGAGGCCGCGAAGTAGCCATTCCCCGCAGCGTCGCCCGGCCGATATGGATTGTTGCGCAACGCTGTCGTTCCGTTTGCGTCCTTAAGCGCGCGCCGAACGGACGACTCTGCGCACATAGGGACGCAAATCGGGTGTTTTGCGTCCCTATGTGCGCGCACTTGTCGTTTCGGCGCGCACTTAAGGACGCTATTGGACCAATCACCGTACCGATGACCGCTCAGGCGCGGCCACCCCACGGCGTCTGGCCGACAATCCCCATATCGCGGGCGAGCCTGCGATGCAGTTCCTTCGTCAACGGAATCAGATCGCTTTCCAGCGGATAATTCAGAAAAACACTGCGGCAACGGCATGTAATTCACCCGCAACCATATGTAGATTCGTCCATCCATCACGATCAGATTCGGTCTGTACGGGCTCATCTTCAGCAGTTCGACCACGTCGGCGGGCACGCCGCCCTGCTCGCTGGCGCGCTGAAACATCTTGCGACCCTGATAGATGGTCGCCCACATGAGTGGGCCTCGTGGCACCGTGCACGGGCATACCAGGAACACGATATCGGTGCCATAGCTGGGGTTCGCGTCCGATATGAACTGCATCACGTCGTAGTTGAACGTGATCCAGCCGTCCTTGCCCCATGTCGTATGCGGCATTTCGCTACCGACCGTCCTCAGCTTGGAAATCTTGGCGAACCACGCCGGAGGGGAAGTGCACGTCCTCGTCCAGCGGCGTCCAACCGCGAGCGAACATATCCGCCCGCCGCGCCTCTTCGATGGGATCGGGCTTGCGCCACGCATAATAGGTGTACCAGATAACGAACGCCGACCCCGATGACGATCGCCACGATCGACGCGGCCCATTGCGCGCCTGACCCGCCCAACCCGTCCGACTCCCGCCGGCCCGCAACAATTCACCCGCAATTCATATGGAAACTTGGTATGCCGGAAACGGCACTTTACGATATATATGAACACGACGTCAGGAGTCCCCATGAACGACAGCATCGCAGCCAAACCCACCGATGGCCCGGCAGACAGTACAGCGGCCGGCACAGATCCGGCCCTCACCGCCACCGCGAAACTCACCCCGCGCGAGAAGAAATGGATCATCTACGACGTGGGCAACTCCGCGTTCGTGCTGCTGTCCACCGCAGTGATTCCGATCTACGCGAAATCGCTGATGCCCGCGGACGGCAACATCGTGTCGGCCTGGGGCTACGCGCAGACCATCGCATCGCTGGTCATCGCGCTGCTCATGCCGCTGCTCGGCTCGATTGCCGACGTGCAGGGCATGAAAATCAAGTTCTTCCTCGGCTTCTTCGGCACCGGCGTCGTCACGTGCTGCGCGATGGCGCTTCCACTGACGTGGCTGCCGTTCCTGGTCGTGTATATCCTCGCGACGATCGGACTCAACGGCTCGCTCACGTTCTACGATTCGATGCTGATCGACACCACGCCGAACGAACGCATGGACAAGGTCTCCTCGCATGGCTACGGCTGGGGCTACATCGGCTCGACCGTGCCGTTCATCGTGTGCATCGCGTTGATCTTCGGCGGCCCGGCGCTGCCATTCGGCTGGACGACGACCGGCTGCACCCGCGCATCGTTCATCATCACCGCCGTCTGGTGGGTCGCGTTCACGATCCCGCTGATCTCCAGCTACCGTCAGGAGCATTACCGCGCCACACGCGACCAGCTGGGAACGGCCGTGCGCGGCACCTTCCGCGAGCTTGGCGGCACCTTCCGCAAGATAGTGAGGAACAAGCCGCTGTGGATGTTCATGCTCGCGTTCTTCTTCTACATCGATGCGGTGAACACGGTGATCTCGATGAGCACCTCGTACGGCGCCGAGCTGGGCATCGACTCGACTCAGCTGGTGGTGGCGCTGCTGGTCACGCAGTTCGTGGCGTTCCCATGCGCGATCCTGTACGGGCGGATGGCCGGGCGGTTCGGCTGCAAGGCGATGATCGTGGCGGCGGTCGTGGCCTACATGTGCATCGTGTTCTTCGCCGCGTTCTTCCTCGTGTCGGCCGCGCAGTTCTGGATCCTGGCGATCCTCGTCGGCATGTTCCAGGGCGGCATCCAAGCGCTGAGCCGCTCGTATTACGGCAAGATCATCCCCAAGGACCACGCCAACGAGTACTACGGCTTCTACGACATCTTCGGCAAGACCGCGAGCATTCTGGGCACGTTCCTCGTGGCCACCACCACGTCGATCACCGGCAACGCCTCCCTCGGCGTGCTTTCCATCGCCATCCTGCTGGTGTTGGCGCTCATCTTCCTGCTCCTGCAGAAGGACCCAACGCAAGCGTAATGTCACCCATCAATCAGCAACAGGAACGCCGAAGCAGCGATAAAACGGCATACCCTACCGCCCGAGCCGCGACCTGAAACAATTTAGCCCTGCACAACGCACATAT
>OLNL01002623.1_pt1 | contig 13436 bp, 9 predicted proteins | sample 1672181 | NCBI WGS metagenome assembly OLNL01 (sample SAMEA3136656, study PRJEB25190) | human gut metagenome | biome: human gut; feature: human-associated habitat; material: faeces | place: Austria | collected 2013
CAGACAGCCGGATGTTTATTCATTGGCGGCGGGTACGCGGCTTTATGAGGCGATTGAAGCGGCCGGCGGCGCAGCGGATGATGCTGATTTGCAGCAATTGAATCTGGCAGATCAGCTGACAGACGGCCAGCGCATTTATGTGCCGGCGGAAGGAGAGACAGCAGCTGATCCAGAGTATACAGAAGATGAAGTGTCCAATGGACTTGTGAATATTAATACCGCGACTGCAGAGCAGCTTCAGACACTGCCGGGAATCGGTCAGGCGAAGGCAAACGCCATTGTTGCCTATCGTGAAAACAACGGCAATTTTTCTTCTATAGAAGATCTGAGAAAGGTCCCGGGAATTAAAGAGGGTGTTTTCGGACAGATTCAGTCGCTGATTTGTGTAAATTGAGGTGTAAGATATGACGAATAAGGTTTTGGTTGTGGATGATGAGAAACTGATTGTCAAGGGTATCAAATTCAGTCTTGAGCAAGATGGAATGGAAGTAACGGCCGCTTATGACGGCAAGGAGGCTTTTGAATTGGCCATGCAGAATGATTATGACATTATTCTGCTGGATGTGATGCTTCCGGAATTGAACGGATTTGAAGTTTGCCAGATGATCAGGGAGAAATCGGATGTGCCGATTATCATGCTGACAGCCAAAGGTGATGATATGGACAAGATTCTGGGATTGGAATACGGCGCGGATGATTATGTGACAAAACCTTTTAATATTCTGGAGATCAAGGCACGTATCAAGGCGATCATCCGTCGTACAAAGGGAAGAAAGCAGGAACAGCCTGCAGAGCGTACCATTGTTTCCGGAGAGATGCGCATTGACCTGGACAGCAGAAGAGTCTTTATTGGCGATCGGGAAGTGAATCTGACGGCCAAGGAATTCGACCTTCTGGAGCTTCTGGCAAAGAATCCGAATAAAGTATACAGCAGAGAGAATCTGTTGAACATGGTCTGGGGCTACGAATATCCGGGGGATGCAAGAACAGTGGATGTACATATCCGGAGACTGAGAGAGAAGATTGAGACACATCCAAGCGATCCAAAGTATGTGTATACAAAGTGGGGAGTTGGTTATTATTTCAAGGCTTAAACGTTATATCAGAATCAGAGTATTCAAGAGCCTGCGCCTGTATATTACGGTGCTTTTGATGCTTGTCGGCATCATTCCGTGCCTGGTGCTTAAGGGGCTGGTTCTTAAAAGCTATGAGACCAGAGCAGTCGAAGTGCGTACTGCCGAAATCCAGAATCAGTGCACGATTCTGTGCAGTCAGCTCAGCAATTCTAATTATCAGGACAATGGCATTTCAGACATTATTCAATCAGAGCTTACACAGCTTGCAAATGTATATCATGGGCGGATTATGGTCATTGACAATGATTTCTGCATCATGAGTGACACGGATGATAAGGACGTGGGACGGAAGATGGTGGCAGAATCTGTAGTGAAATGTTTCCGCGGGGACAAGGCTTTTTGCTATGACAGGGATAACCGTTTTATCGAAGTGACTGCGCCCATCCGAGTGTCAGAAGACAGTGAGATCACAGGAGTGGTGCTTGTCAGTGTATCAACCGATACGATTGCAGCGACCAAAGCACTGCTGGCAAAGAAAGCGAATACGGTAGAGCTTGCGATTATTCTGATCGTAGTGATCGCAGCAATTTTCCTGGGAACGATCATGGTGCGTCCGTTTGCAAGGATTACCAGATCCATTGGAGATCTTCAGGATGGATATGATGCGGATTATCTGCACGTGTATACCTATAAAGAGACTACTCTGATCTCAGATGCATTTAACCAGATGCTTGGAAGATTGAAGAAGCTGGATGATTCCCGTCAGGAATTTGTGTCCAACGTGTCTCATGAGCTGAAGACACCATTGACATCTATGAAGGTGCTGTCGGATTCTCTGTTGTCGCAGGAGGAAGTTCCGGTGGAACTGTACCGCGAATTTATGGGGGATCTGTCAGAAGAGATCGAGCGTGAGAATAAGATTATTAACGATCTGCTGTCTCTGGTGAAAATGGATAAGACGGCAGCAACCATGAATATCCGGTCAGAGAATATCAATGAACTGATTGAAAAGATTCTGAAGCGTCTGCAACCGCTTGCATCGGAGGCAAATGTGGAAGTTGTATACGAAAGCTTTCGTCCGGTAACGGCAGAGGTGGATGAAGTAAAGCTGTCGCTTGCAATTTCCAATCTGGTAGAGAATGCGATCAAGTATAATCGGGAGAATGGCTGGGTACATGTCTCTTTAAATGCAGATCATAAGTATGTCTATATAGAAGTGGCAGATTCTGGCATCGGTATTCCGGAGACGGAGACAGAGCATATATTTGAACGATTCTATCGGGTGGATAAGTCGCATTCCAGAGAGATCGGCGGTAGCGGACTTGGACTTTCCATTGCGCGCAATGCAGTAGTTATGCACCGTGGCGCAATCAAGGTGTTCAGCCAGCCGGGGGAAGGTACGACATTTTCTGTAAGAATCCCGATCAATTATGCAGGTTAGGAGGCAAGTATGAAAAAGAGTGGATGGATGATTGCATTGCTTATGTTCGGTTGTCTTCTGACAGTGGGATGCCATAAGGAAGAATCTTATGATATGCAGATCTATTATCTCAATTCAGAAGAAACAGCATTGAATACCGAGGGATATAATCTGAACTCTGATAAAGCAGAAGATCAGGTAGAGGAAGTACTGAAGAAGATGCAGAATCCAAAGGATTCGGTAGAATGTGTGTCTGCAATTCCGACAGATCTGATAATCACAGATATTCGTCTGGAAGACGGAAGGCTTGATCTGTATTTCAGCGAGGAGTATGAGATTCTGGATGCAGCATCAGAGGCACTGCTGCAGGCAGCGGTAGTACGGACTGTGACACAGCTTGACGGAGTGGAGCGAGTACAGTTCCATGTAGCCGACGAGGTGCTGAAAGATCATCATGGCAATGAGGTAGGTTATCTGCGCAGTGAGGACTTTGTGCAGAAATAAGAGAACTGATAGAAAAGATTATACGAAAAATCATTAATAAGATAAAAGATAAAATAAATAAAAGAAAACTATTTGCTCTATGTGTGCTGTATCTGGTCATTATGCTGGTTATGGTAAGTCGTGAAATGATGACTGGTGCAGGAATATTTGTTACATTTCCGGTGGATACAGTGGAAAACGGAAGATTGGTGACGGTAACGGGTGAGGTGTTTCGGATAGACGAAACGGAAGAGTATCAGACATTGTATCTGAAAAGGGTTGGAATCAGTGATGGCAGACAGAACATACAGGAGCGATATTTTCTTGCATATGTCAAAGGAAATCATTCCTTTGCACTTGGCAATAAGATAAAGGCGTCCGGATCTTTGGAATTCTTTGAGAATGAAAGAAATCCCGGCGCTTTTTCCAGAAAGAAGTATTATCGAACACAAGGAATCCCTGCCTGTATTTGGACCGAAAAGACTGAATCTGTGAGTAAAGATATCGATCCATTCAGGGAAAGACTGAGGCTCTTAAGAAAGAGATGGTCGGAAGCTGTCCTGCAGATCCTGGGAGCGAAAAAAGGCGGGATACTGAATGCTATGCTTCTGGGAGATAAACAGCAGATGGATGCTGAGATAAAAGAGCAGTATCAGGTAAATGGGATTGCCCATATTCTGGCAATATCCGGACTTCATCTTTCTTTTGTCGGACTTGGCTTTTATCGTTTTGTGCGCAGAACAAGTGGCTCGTATCTGGCGGGAGGCTTGGCAGGGATTACATTTCTGTTAATGTATATCGTGATGATCGGTTGTACGGTATCGGCAGTCCGGGCGGTAATTATGTTCTGTATGCAGGTGGGAGCTGATATGACGGGCAGAGTGAATGACAGACTGACTGCGTATACACTTGCTATGGCAACTGTAATCTGGTGGAGACCGCTGGCATTTTTTGATGCAGGCTTTCAGTTGTCCTTCGGTGCAGTAGGAGCAGTGCTGTTTCTTTATCCGCTGATCACGTCAGGGAAGAATACGTTTGGGAAACTGGCAGAGAGTCTGTTGGTCAGTCTTAGTATTGAACTGATTACAGTTCCGGTGATCCTGTATCATTATTACGAACTGCCGACCTGGTCGGTGTTATTGAATCTGATCGTGATTCCACTTATGAGTCTGGTGCTGTTACTTGGGTTTCTGGGCAGTATGGGACTTATGCTGATACGTCCGGCAGGAATCAGTATGCTGTATGGATGTGGATATATCCTGGATTTTTTTGAGTTATTGTGCAAAGGGACGGAACAGCTTCCCGGAAGAAGACTGACAACCGGAAGTCCGGGAGTAGCCGGAATCATTTTGTATTATGTGATATTAGCAATCGTTGTGTTCCGGTACCGCAAGCAGAAAGAAGTGTGTGAAGAAGTGATGGACGTGCACTTCATGCCGGGGACAGGCTTGCGGCTCATTTTACTGGCAGCAGGCATTTTTGCATTGGTGATGAATTGCCCTGCGTTCCGTCACACGGGGCTGGAAATCACATTTCTGGACGTAGGACAGGGAGACTGTGCCTTTGTGCGGACGGAAGATGGGAGAACCTGTCTGATCGATGGAGGCAGTAGTGATACCAAGAAGGTGGGGCGATATCAGATTGAGCCATTTCTCAAATGCAGAGGAGTGGGAAGGCTTGACTATGTATTTGTCAGTCACGGAGATATGGATCATATCAATGGTCTGGAAGAGCTGCTTGAGCGGCAGCAGGAAGGTATAGCCATTGGTTGTATGGTACTGCCGGAGCAGAAGTTATGGGATGAAAAGCTGGAACAGCTTTACGAGCTGGCGACATCCAATGGAATCCGTGTTGTAACAATACAGAAAGGTCAGGAGATTTTATGGGAAGATGTGACACTTACCTGTTTGGGACCGTGTGCAGAGAGGTTTAAAGAAGCAAGTGGTGAGATATCGGGTAATGCAGCTTCTATGGTGCTGGAATTACAGTATGGAGAGTTGGAGGTGCTGTTTACCGGAGATGTAGAAGGTGAGGGAGAGGACATACTGACAGAAGATATAAAGGAAGACTGTACGGTATTAAAAGTGGCTCATCATGGGTCGAGAAATTCTACATCAGAAGCATTTCTTAAGAAATCAGAACCGAGGCTTGCCATTATTTCAGCAGGACGGGAGAATCGGTATGGGCATCCACATGTGGAGACGATAGAACGGTTAACGGCGGAAGGATGCAGTATTTTGAATACGGCAGAATGCGGTGCGATTACTCTCAGACAGACTGGAAAAGAGGTGGCAAATTTGCGGATTATCCAGTATAATAGGTTCTATGAAAAGTTTGAATGAAGATATTAAGCAGGGACAATTTAAGAATATATATCTGCTGTACGGGGAAGAGGATTATCTGAAAAAGCAGTACAGGGACCGTCTGGTAAAAGCGATGCTGCCGGAGGGCGATACTGTGAATTATGCCCATTATGAAGGTAAGGGGCTTCCTGTCGGAGAGATCATTGATCTGGCTGAGACGATGCCGTTTTTTGCAGAACGCAGACTGATCGTGATCGAGGATTCCGGGCTGTTTAAGAGCAGTGCGGCGGAGTTTGCGGATTATATAAAGAATCTGCCGGAGACTACATGTTTTCTGTTTGTGGAGAATGAAATCGACAAGCGGAACAAGTTATACAAAGCAGTGAAGGATAAAGGGCGCGTGGTAGAGATGGCGCGTCAGGATGAGAAGACGTTGACAATCTGGCTGATGGGACTGATCCGTAAGGAAGGCAAGCAGATCCGAGAGTCCACGATCCGGCACATCTTGGATCGGACAGGCACGGATATGAAGAATCTTGAGACAGAGATGGAGAAGCTTTTTACCTATACGATCGATCAGGATGAGATTACAGACGAGGATGTGGATGCGGTGTGTACCGCACAGATTGAAGGACATATTTTTGAAATGGTAGATGCAGTAGCGGTTGGGGATAAGAAGAAAGCCCTGGATTATTATTATGATCTGCTGGCACTTAAGGAGCCACCGATGCGTATCTTATATATGCTGACCAAGCAGTTCCGGTCACTTCTGGTGGTACAGTCACTGATGCGGCGGGGCATGGCACAGAAGCAGGTTGCTTCTGAAGCGGGGCTTCATCCATTTGTAGCAGGCAAATGCATGCGACAATGCCGAAGTTTCAGCCAGGATCAGCTAAGGGATATTCTGGAACTTGGAGTAGAATTGGAAACAGACGTTAAGACAGGGCGTATGAAGGATACGACCTGTGTGGAGTTATTTATACTGTCTCCGCAGATCGGTGGACAGCAGAGAGCTTAGAACAGTCTGGCGAAGATAGAGCAGAAGAATTTAGAAGAAGATGGAAGGAAGATAAGAAAAACATGGCAGGAACAGACCAGAGTAAAATTCGTAACTTTTGTATTATAGCGCATATTGACCACGGGAAATCTACCCTGGCAGACCGTATTATTGAGATGACAGGACTTCTGACCAGCCGGGAGATGCAGGCGCAGGTACTGGATAATATGGATCTTGAGCGAGAACGTGGTATCACGATCAAGTCTCAGGCAGTGCGTACGGTGTATAAGGCGAAAGATGGAGAAGAGTATATCTTTAACCTGATCGATACGCCGGGACATGTAGACTTTAATTACGAGGTATCCAGAAGTCTGGCAGCCTGTGATGGCGCAATTCTTGTAGTAGATGCAGCGCAAGGCGTGGAAGCACAGACCCTCGCCAATGTATATCTGGCACTGGATCACGATCTGGATGTGATGCCTGTGATCAATAAGATTGATCTTCCGAGTGCAGAGCCGGAGCGTGTAATTGAAGAAATTGAAGATGTGATCGGTATTGAAGCAGAGGATGCACCACGTATTTCTGCCAAGACCGGACTGAATGTAGAGGAAGTACTGGAGCAGATCGTAGAGAAGATCCCGGCTCCGGGCGGAGATCCAAAGGCACCGCTGCAGGCACTGATCTTTGACTCTTTATATGATGCATATAAGGGAGTTATCGTATTCTGCCGTTTGATGGAAGGTACGATAAAGAAGGGTACGCCGATCCGCATGATGGCGACCGGAGCAGAGGCAGAGGTTGTTGAAGTGGGATATTTCGGAGCAGGACAATTTATTCCATGTGACGAACTGAGTGCAGGTATGGTAGGTTATGTGACCGCCAGTCTGAAGAATGTAAAGGACACCCGTGTGGGTGATACGATCACGAATGCGCAGAATCCATGTGCAGAGCCATTGCCTGGATATAAGAAGGTAAATCCAATGGTATACTGTGGACTTTATCCGGCGGACGGAGCCAAGTATCCGGATCTTCGTGACGCACTGGAAAAGTTACAGTTGAATGATGCGTCCCTGCAGTTTGAGCCGGAGACATCAATCGCACTGGGATTTGGATTCCGTTGCGGATTCCTCGGACTTCTGCATCTGGAGATCATTCAGGAGCGTCTGGAGAGAGAATATAATCTGGATCTGGTAACAACAGCACCGGGCGTTATTTATAAGGTGCATAAGACGAATGGAGAGGTCATGGATCTGACGAATCCGTCGAATCTGCCGGATCCGTCTGAAATTGAATATATGGAAGAGCCAATGGTAAAAGCAGAGATCATGGTGACGTCAGAATATATCGGAACGATCATGGATCTGTGTCAGGAGCGCCGAGGTATCTATCAGGGCATGGAATATATCGAAGAGACCAGAGCAGTACTACATTATCACCTGCCGCTGAATGAGATCATTTACGATTTCTTTGATGCGCTGAAATCCCGTTCCAGAGGTTATGCATCGTTCGATTATGAGATGCTTGGCTATCAGCAGTCGAACCTTGTGAAGCTGGATATTCTGATTAACAAAGAGACAGTTGATGCATTATCATTTATTGTATTCGAAGGCAGTGCCTATGAGCGCGGAAGAAAGATGTGTGAGAAGCTGAAAGAAGAGATTCCGAGACATCTCTTTGAGATTCCGATCCAGGCAGCAGTGGGAAGCAAGATCATTGCCAGAGAGACGGTAAAAGCGATGCGTAAGGACGTACTTGCCAAGTGCTATGGCGGTGATATTTCGCGTAAGCGTAAGCTGCTGGAGAAACAGAAGGAAGGTAAGAAGCGTATGCGTCAGGTGGGCAATGTAGAGATCCCGCAGGAAGCATTTATGAGTGTATTGAAGCTGGATGAGAATTAATGAAAAAAGAATTAGAATTATATCTGCATATTCCCTTTTGTGTAAGCAAATGCAAGTACTGTGACTTTCTGTCGGCACCATCTGGTGAAGAGCAACGGCAGATCTATGTCGAACGGTTATGCCGCAGGATCCGTTACTGGTCGGATGTGATACACAATTATGGATATGAGATCACCAGTATATTTGTGGGCGGGGGAACTCCGTCTATTCTGACAGAAGCGCAGATCACGCAAGTTTTTGAAGCAGTTCATGAGAGCTTCCCAATCAGGGAAGATGCAGAGATCACGCTGGAAATGAATCCGGGAACCGATGTGAAAGATAAGCTCCCGGTGTATCGTGAGCTTGGAATCAATCGGCTGAGCATGGGGCTTCAGTCTGCTGATAACAAAGAACTGAAGTGTCTGGGACGAATTCACACCTATGAGGATTTCAGGCAGGTATATCAGTGGGCGAGAGAGGCTGGATTTACCAATATCAATGTGGATCTCATGTCGGCAATTCCGGGACAGACGCTGGAGAGTTATGAAGATACACTTCGAAAGGTGGCAGATCTCGAACCAGAACACATTTCTGCATACAGTCTGATTATTGAGGAAGGTACGCCGTTTTATGAGCGGTATGGGGAAGGCAGACACGCAGAAGAACTGCCAGATGAGGATATAGAACGGCAGATGTATGTGCGCACCGGAGAGATTCTGGAAGACTATGGTTATCATCGCTATGAGATCTCTAATTATGCGAAAGATGGTTATGAATGCAGGCACAATCTGGGTTATTGGGACAGGAAAGAATATCTGGGGCTTGGAGCAGGAGCTTCGTCACTGATGGATCATATCCGATGGAAGGAACCAGATCATATCGGACCGAGTACGGGACTGGTGCTGGAAGAGCGGGAAGACTTTACCAGACTCAGAAGGAAGGACGAGATGGAAGAATTCATGTTTCTGGGACTGCGTAAGATCAATGGAGTGTCGGAACATGATTTTTATAAGTCATTCAGAGTGTCGATGGACGAGATTTATAAAGAAAGTATAGAAAATTTGATAAAAGAGGGACTGCTAGTAAGAGAAGAGGATCGGATCCGACTGACAGACCGGGGAATTGATCTCAGTAATTATGCACTGAGTCAGTTCCTGTTAGGGGAATAAAAAACACAGCCACTGGAACTTCCATGGCTGTGTTTTTTACTTCATAGGAAATTGCTTTCCTGTAAAGTAAAAACTGCTCCGCGAGAATGTGCCAAGGCACATTCTTTGTTCTTGTATATTATCGTTCGTCTTTGTGAGCCAGAGCTGCCTCTACGAATCCGCGGAATAACGGATGCGGGCGGTTTGGTCTGGACTTCAGTTCCGGATGTGCCTGAGTGGCGATAAACCACGGATGTTCCGGAATCTCTACCATCTCTACGATACGTCCGTCCGGTGACAGCCCGGAGAGCATCATGCCTGCTTTTTCCAGCTGGTCACGGTAGTCATTATTAACTTCGTAACGATGACGATGACGTTCCTCGATATTTTCTGAACCATAGAGCTGATATGCCTTTGACTCTTTGTTCAGTACACATGGATAAGAACCAAGTCTCAGTGTACCACCGATGTCTTCGATGCCGATCTGATCCGGCATGATGTGAATGACAGGGTTCGTTGTCTGAGGATCAAGTTCTACGCTGTGTGCGTCTTTCAGTCCGACTACATCTCTTGCAAATTCTACGATGGAAAGCTGCATACCAAGACACAGTCCCAGGAATGGGAGACCGTGGGTTCTTGCATAGCGGATTGCTTCGATCTTACCGTCGATACCGCGGTCGCCGAAGCCTCCCGGTACCAGAATACCATCTACATCACTGAACAGCTCGTCCGCATTCTCAGGAGTCACTGTTTCAGAGTCAATCCATTTGATGTGTACCGTAGCACGGCTGAAGATACCGCCGTGTTTCAATGCCTCTACAACACTGATATAAGCATCGTGAAGCTGGATATATTTGCCGACCAGGGCAACAGTTACATCAGTATTCGGATGCTTCAGGTAGTCCACCATCTCTGTCCAGTCTTTTAGATTCGGTTCCGGGCATTCCAGGTGCAGACATTCGCAGACAGCACCGGCCAGATTCTCCTTTTCCATGGCGAGTGGTGCTTCATACAGATATTCTACGTCCAGATTCTGCAGTACGTGATTAGACGGTACATTACAGAACAGTGCGATTTTATCCTTGATGCCGTCAGTCAGCGGGTGTTCAGAACGGCAGACAAGGATGTCCGGCTGGATACCCATTCCCTGGAGATCCTTTACGCTGGCCTGGGTAGGCTTGGTTTTCATCTCCTGAGATGCACGCAGATAAGGAATCAATGTAACATGGATCAGGATGACATTCTCATGCCCTTTATCGTGTTGGAACTGACGGATTGCCTCCAGGAAAGGCTGGCTTTCGATATCGCCTACCGTGCCGCCGACCTCGATGATGGCAATCTCTGTATCCTTAGCAGCAGGATTCCGATGGAATCTGCTCTTGATTTCATTTGTAATATGAGGAATTACCTGTACGGTACCTCCGCCGTAATCACCGCGGCGTTCTTTGTGAAGTACAGACCAGTAGATTTTTCCAGTGGTAACATTAGAATTCTTGGTCAGGCTTTCGTCGATAAAACGTTCATAATGTCCCAAGTCCAGGTCAGTCTCAGCTCCATCATCGGTAACAAATACCTCACCGTGCTGTACCGGATTCATTGTGCCTGGGTCAATGTTAATATAAGGATCGAATTTCTGCATGGTTACCTTGTAACCGCGTGCTTTTAAAAGACGTCCCAGAGAAGCAGCTGTGATTCCTTTACCGAGTCCGGATACCACTCCGCCTGTAACAAATACGTATTTTACTGCCATGTGTTCCTCCTTCATATATATGCAGGGGATACCTGCATGTTATCTGATACTATAATACACCGGATTATTTGGCAAATACAGGATTTTTTTCAAATTTGGCTTCATAAGTTGCCTGGATAGACAACTTTTTAAACATTCTGCTGTCTACGTTGCTGACCATGACAGAAGTGTGCGCCTGACATCCTTTCAGCTTCGGAAGCTGTTTCAGAACTTCCTGGGCAGTAGGGTCTGTGGCAGCACTTACGGACAGTGCGATCAATATTTCGTCGGTGTGAAGCCTTGGATTCTTGCTTCCAAGATAGTTAACTTTTAATCTCTGGATAGGCTCAATAGCCTCCGGTGAAATGACTTTCCTCTCGTGATCAATACCGGCAAGTTCTTTTAATGCATTCAGAAGAAGTGCAGCTGATGCTCCCAGCAGATCGGATGTCTTGCCTGTGACGATACGTCCGTCTGGCAGTTCCAGCGCTGAGGCTGGTGCGCCGGTCTCTTCTGCACGTTTCAATGCGGCATCCACAACATGGCGGTCGTGAACGGTGATTCCGGTCTGATTCATCAGCATCTCGATCTTGTATACTTCATTCTCCGTACATGCGCCTAACAGAAATCTGCGGCGGGAATCGTAGTAGCGGCGGATGATTTCCTGACGGGATGCTTCTCTGCAGGCTTCGTCATCACTGATGCAGAAACCTGCCATATTAACGCCCATGTCAGTCGGTGATTTGTATGGGCTTTCACCATAAATGCGTTCAAATGTGGCACATACTACCGGGAAGATCTCTACGTCACGATTGTAGTTAACGGTAGTCTCTCCATAAGCTTCCAGATGGAACGGATCGATCATGTTGATGTCGTTCAGGTCTGCGGTAGCTGCTTCATATGCCAGGTTGACCGGATGATTCAATGGGATATTCCAGATCGGGAATGTCTCGAATTTGGCGTAGCCGGCTCTTACCCCACGTTTGTGTTCATGATAGAGCTGTGAAAGGCAGGTCGCCATCTTTCCGCTTCCAGGTCCCGGTGCTGTGACAATGACTAAAGGATGCGTGGTCTCGATGTAATCATTCTTACCATATCCCTCGTCGCTGACGATCAGTGGGACATTAGCCGGATATCCCGGTATTAAATAATGAATATACACTTTGATGCCAAGACGCTCCAGACGCTGCTTGAAGAGATCAGCGGCAGTCTGTCCAGCATATTGGGTAATGACAACACTTCCCACATAAAGACCTGAATTCATATAAGCTTCACGAAGGCGGATTACATCGGTATCGTAGGTTATCCCCAGATCTCCACGTACCTTATTCTTTTCAATGTCTCCGGCACTGATGACGATAACGATCTCAGCCTGGTCGGCCAGTTCTTTTAACATGCGCAGTTTGCTGTCCGGCTGAAAGCCTGGCAGTACTCTGGATGCATGGTAGTCATCAAAAAGCTTGCCTCCGAATTCCAGATACAGTTTGTTGTCAAAGTGGCTGATACGCTCACGGATGTGAGCAGACTGCATTTCCAGATACTTGTCGTTGTCAAATCCTAATTTCATTTGTATATTCCTCTTCCCCAATGTTATTGCTTTATCCTGCTGATAAAAACTCCAAATCCAAGTATACTACAAATTATATCCTGTTTACAATATTTTCATAAATTATTTGTTGATTTTAAATGGGTCGATATTTATAATTAGAACTGATAAACACAGGAGGACCACTATACTATGGATAATCAGAATAACAGAAATAGTAATAGAAATAATCAGAATGATAATAAGAATAACAAACCGAACAGACAGGGCGTCTCCTTTGTCCTGCTGATCGCGTTGATTACTACATTTCTGGTGCTGTCACTCTATCAGTTCCAGAAGACATCATCTGCAGAAGAGATTACGTATGACAAGTTTCTGAACATGATCAAGCATCACAAGGTGCAGGAAGTTACGATTTCCAGTGACAAGATCATGATCAAGGCCAAGAAGGAAAAAGGTGAGACTACAGCGAAGGAATATTATACCGGAGTTGTGGATGATAATACCCTTTCCGAACGACTGTATGAGGCAGGTATTAAATATGAACAGGAGATACCGGATACGACTTCGATGATGGTATTGAATGTGATTGCGACCTTCCTGCCGATCGTACTGATCGTGGCGATGTTCTACTGGAGCTTCAAGCGGATGTCTAAGGGTGGAGGCATGATGGGTATTGGCAAGAGCAATGCCAAGATGTATGTAGAAAAAGAGACCGGCGTTACATTTAAGGATGTAGCGGGACAAGACGAAGCGAAGGAATCTTTGCAGGAAGTTGTGGATTTCCTGCATAACCCTGGCAAATACACCGGTGTGGGAGCGAAGCTTCCGAAGGGAGCCCTATTAGTAGGACCTCC
>OLNL01002628.1_pt1 | contig 13422 bp, 5 predicted proteins | sample 1672181 | NCBI WGS metagenome assembly OLNL01 (sample SAMEA3136656, study PRJEB25190) | human gut metagenome | biome: human gut; feature: human-associated habitat; material: faeces | place: Austria | collected 2013
GGTTACGATGACGGCTCCTTCAAGCCGAACACCACCGTTACCCGTGCTCAGATGGCAAAAATGATCTTTACGATCATGAATGGCGGCAATGACAACGCCAACGCCTACGCATCCCTTCCGACTGCGTTCACCGATCTGCCGACCGCAGCTTGGGCTCAGGGCTACGTACGTTACCTGCAGAACACCGGCATCATCGCTGGTAAGTCTGCTACCAAGTTTGCTCCGAACGATACCGTAACCGGTCTCGAGGCTGCAAAGATGGTACTGGTAGCTGCTGGCTACAATGCTCAGAAGGCTGGCCTGACCGGCGCAGCTTGGGCTCAGAACACCATGAAGTACGGCCAGCTGAACAACCTGTTCGAGGACGTTGACACCGACCTGAACGCTGCTCTGCCGCGTCAGTACGCTGCACAGATCCTGTACAACGCACTGGACATGGAGCGCGTAGTTTGGTCCAACGACATCGAGGACTTCAAGCCAGCTACCGACGTTGATGACGACAAGACCATCGGCGGCAAGTACATGGACCTCGTTAAGACCGATGCTGCTCAGCTTCTGTCTGTTGAGAAGACCTCTGGCAAGAAGACCTACGAGATCGAGCTGGCTACTGCTGTTAAGTACGGCGATGGCACTCACACCAAGACTAAGTTCGACAAGGTTCCGACCGATGTTGCTGATATGATTGGCCTGAACGTTAAGGTTCTGGTTAAGGCTAAGGCTAACGGCGATACCGACGTTTACGGCGTATACGCTGACGACGACTCCAAGGTAATTGCTACCGGCACTGTTGGCACTCTGGACACCGTAAAGAACGAGTCCAAGAAGTTCAAGGTTGACGGCACTGAGTACAAGGCAGAGGACGTTCTGGCTAACATTCCGGTTATCTACCCGAACGTAGTTACCGCTGCTACCGCAGTCAACAATCTGGATAAGATTATCACTGCTAAGAACACTTACCCGGCTTACACCCTGAAGGCTATCGACGTTAACGGCAACAACAAGGCTGACCGCATTGTTGTAGTTCCGACCGACGTTAAGGAAGTAACCTACGTTGGTTCTTCTGCTGCTACCATCGGCGGCAAGTCCTACAAGTTCGACGATGCTGACATTTACGACGGCATTGCTAAGGACGACTGGGCAGTTGTTGTTTCTGGTGACTACACCTCTTCCGGCGATCCGATTATCACCAAGGCTGCTACCGTTTCCGGCAAGGTTGCAGGCGTTAAGTCTGGCTCTCCGGACGAAGTTAAGATTGATGGCACCTGGTACAAGATGACCTCTTCTGTAAGCACTCCGGACGTTGACGACGAAGTAACTGCTGCTGTTGTTGGCAACTACGTTTACGACATCGACACCACCGGCGCTTCTGCTAAGAACGTTGTATTCATCACTGCTAACAAGGAAGCTGAGAACAACCTGAGCAAGGATTACACCGCTGAGGCTCGTGCTTACTTCACTGATGGCACCAACAAGAAGATTACTGTTGACAAGCTGAACGGTCAGGACATCACCGACCGCACCGGCACTAACTCTGCAAAGGTTACCGTAGTTAACGTAGACACTCTGGCTAACCGCCTGTACACCTACACCACCGATAAGGATGGCAACTACGAGCTGAAGGAAATCGCTGCTTCTGCAGGCGCTTCTTCCATCAACGGCAGCATCACCCTGAGCAAGAACATGGCTGGTTTCGATACTTACAACACCACTGCTAAGTATTACAGCAATGCTAAGGACGGCACCACCGGTACTTGGACCGCTTACTACAACAAGCGCCTGAACAACACCATCATCGCTGAGGATGCTGTTCTGTTCGTTGTAGCAAACAACGAGATCAAGGTTGTTTCCGGCAAGACTGCTCGCGACTGGAACAACAACACCGCAACCCGCAACTACGGTTTCCTGACCGACGAGTCCAACGGCATCAACTATGTAAAGGTTGCAGCTGTTAAGGTTAACAGCGCTGACGTTATCAAGGCTGACGGCGACAAGCTGTACGCTTATGTAACTGAGGATGCTTTCGAAACCAAGAAGGACGGCGACACTGTAACCAAGTTCCACGCTATCGTAGGCAACAGCACTGAGGCTACCGACCTGTACGAGGATGGCACTACCAATGTTGACGTTAAGGCTGGTTCTGTAATCGTTTACACCGTAGACGGCGACGAGATCGACGTTCAGGCTGTTGTATCCGCTGCAAACTACACCTACCGCAACTCTGGCGCTTACGCTATCAAGGGCTTCGACGGCAAGAAGAAGGGCGATATGTCCCTCGTTAAGGCTGACGGCACTGTTACCAGCGTAACTCTGGACGAGGATTGCGTATTCATCGGCGTTGACGATGCTAAGAATGTTGGCACTGTTAGCGAGATCGGCGCTGTTCCGACCTCTGCTGATAAGGACGAGTTCGACCGTTACGACATGAACGCTTATGTTGTATTCAACTCTGACAACAAGGTTGTAGCTGTTGTATACGACACCGAGAACAACGAGCTGGACATCACTCCGGTTAAGACCGCTACCACCGATGGCAACACCTACACTGCAACTGGCTTCTCTGGCAAGACCTACGCAGTAACCGGCGAAACCGCTACCGTTACCACTCTGGCTGGTACTTCCGTTAAGGCTGGCGTTAAGTCCACCCTGACTGTTACCCTGTCTGCTGCTCCGGCAAAGGACGTTACCGTTGTTGTAAACGGTGACAACGGCGTTGGCAACGTAGCTATCGTTGTTAAGGCTGGCGCTACCACTGGTACTGCTCAGTTCACCATGCCGACCGCTGCTACCACTTTCACTTTCGTAAGTGCAGCTGCAGCTGTTTAATTAACTCCCGTTAATTAAAAGCACAACAAAAACCCCCGAGGATATCCTCGGGGGTTTTCTTTTATTCAGCTAACGCCAAATATGAATTACCACTGGGTAATGTTGCGGTTTACGTCAACAACTAGAACAGTGATCTGATCGTCGTCGTCGAAGTAAGCCTTTACGTTCGGAGCAGCGTCCTCAGACAGACCAGTGATGGTGTAGCTATCACCAGAGTTGGTGGTGGTGCAGAAGTCGCTGTCGAATGCGTAAGCCAGATCGATGTTGGTGTAATCCAGACCGGTTACGCCCTCAGAATCGTCAGAGTTTACGAACATTACGATAGTATCCTTGCTGTCAACCTTTGCGAACTTCTTGGTGGAACCAGCAGAGGTCATGGTACCGGTGTACTTGCCAGCAACAGTAGCGTCAGCGGTCAGAGTACCGGACATCAGGTTGATGTCGCCAGAAGCTGCATCGTAGTTAGATACGAAGTAGTTGTTATGGTCACGGTCAGCCTTAACGTCAACGTCAGCATCGTTCAGATCGCCGGAATAGGTGATCAGAGCGCCGCTCTTCAGGTTCTTAACAGAGCTATCATCGGTCTTGATGGTAACATTCTCAGAACCATTCCAAGCAGTAACGATGTACTTGGTGCCATCGTTGGTATCCTTAACAACGTCGTCCATAACTACTGCGTAGTTGTCATCGCTGCCGCCGGTGGTGCCCTGCTGCAGGTCGATGAATGCTACCTGAGCGTAGTAGGAGTTGCCGGACTTGTTAGCAACAGCAGCTACATTGCCGATAGCCTTGTTGTAGTCAGCAGCGGTCTTGCCGGAGATTACCTTGTAATCAGCGTCAGTGCCGGAAGCAGTTGCCTTGTACTTAACGAATACAACGCCGGTGGATTCGTAGTACAGACGGGACAGATCGGTGGAGCCCTTCTTCAGACCGTTAGTATCAGCCTGGGTGTAGATCTTCATGTCAGAGGTGCCGTGACCGGTCTTGTCGCTCTGCTTGATGCTGCCGTCGGTCATCAGACCCTTAGTAGCGTCAACGTATGCGTCATAGCCGTTCAGAGCGAACTCGCCCTTATTAGCGTTGTCCTCAATCTCAGCGATACCAACGCGGCTCAGGGTGTAAACATCACCAGATACCTCGTAGGATACCAGAATCGGAGCAGCAGCTACAGAAAGAGCAGAAGCAGTGGTATTCCAAGTAGCTACGTTCGGGTTAGCAGCATTGCCTTCAGAGAACGGCATGATCGGGAAGGACTTGTTGTCCTTGTCGTCCCAGTACTTCTCGATGGTAACGGTCTTCTCAGAGCCGTCAGCAAACAGCATGTGAGCTTCCCACTGAGAACCGGTGCCGCCCTTAGCAGCAGCCTCGATCAGCAGAGCCATGTCATCAACATTGCCTGCAGTGGTGTCGGTGTAGTAAACGTAACCGTTTACAACTACCATGTCAACGTTAGAGCCAGTGTTCGGGCGCTTTACGAAGGAAGTGCCGTTACCAGCCATGGTGTACCAGTTGCCGCCAACGGAAACGCCGTCGTCAGACTTGGTGCCGGTTACCTTGCCGGTAACAACGTCAGCCTTCTCAACCAGGCCATTGCCGGTGCCGTAGTTGCCAGCTGCAGAAACTACAACGTAGTCATCCTTCTTGATGCCATCGTACCAATCCCAATCGTCCTTCTCGAGCTTGGTCTTGGTGATGATGTCGCTGTCGCCCTTCTTGTAGGTTACATTGATGTAGTCAGAGCCTACAGCGGTAACCTTGCCTACAGCGAAGGTCTTAACCTTCAGGATGGAGTAGTTGGAAGTGCCGTCGGTAGCCATCAGGGATACCTCAGAACCCTGCCAGTACTTGGAATCCTCGAACTTAGTGCCAGAAGTCGGCTTGTTGCCGTAAGCATTTACAAAGTCCGGAATAGTAGCCTTGGTAGCGCCAGTTGCCTCAGAGTTAAAGGTGAAACCAGAAGCAGTCTTGTACAGAACGTCGCCGTTTACATAAACGGTCTGCTTAGCGGTTGCAGCCAGATCGTACTTGGTGCCGTCCAGCTTAACCTTAGCGCCGTCCATCTCCAGCTTCTTCAGAACGTTGGACTGCTGGGAGTTGTCGGAAGTTGCGAAAACGCCGTAAACAGTCTTGCGATCCTTGTGAAGAACGGTAACGGTCTTGTAAAGCAGATCAGAGTAATCCTTCTTAACGTCGGTGAACTCGAAGATTGCCTTGCCGGAATCCTTGGACTCGGTGGTGTTATCCCAGTCAACAACAGACGCGGTGGAGTCCAGAGTTACGGTGTAGGTGTCCTTGCCGTTGGTCTTAACAACGTTGGTCAGGGTAGAAGTAGACTTCTTCAGAGACATGTACTTCTCGCCTACGGTCTGGTTGTCATCGCCCAGCAGGGTTACGCTGGTGTAAGCATCGTCGCGCCATACAACGGTCGGGGTGTCGATTGCGTTGTAGATCAGCTGTGCAGCGTACTGACGCGGGCAAGCTGCGGTGAACGAGGTGTTAACATCGTCCAGCAGGCCGTTCTCGTCAGCCAGAGCGTTGGTCTTGGAAGCCCAGCCGGAACCTACCAGGCCAGCCTTCTGAGCGTCATAACCCAGGGTTACGAGCAGCATCTTAGCAGCTTCCTGAGCAGTTACAGATGCGTTCGGCGCAAAGATGGTGTTGCTCTTACCAGCAATGATGCCCAGGGACTGGCAGTACTTGATGTAGCCACGAGCCCAGTGGGAGCCAATGTCGGTGAAAGAGGTCTTGTCATCGTTGTACGCAGAAGCGTCAGAGTTACCGGTACGCAGGACATAGATCATCTTTGCCATCTGCGCACGGGTTACAGTTGCGTTGGGCTGGAAAGAGCCGTCTTCGAAACCTTCGATGACGCCCAGCTCAACCAGAGTGTCCACGACTTCATCCTTGACCTTGATGTCAGCCTGATCCGTGAACGCGGCACCAGCAAACATGGTGAATGCGCAAGCAAACGCCAGTACCAGTGCAAGAACCTTTTTGAGATTCTTCATAGGGGTTTTCCTCCTTAAAATTTTTTGTACGAGTTCTCACTCGTCGTTAAGTATATTACCATAGTCAAACCCATGGGTCAAGCGAAGTTCGCAATCCGTAACATGAGTGTAACATTACTTGTAATATTACGCTGCCGCCTGGCTTGGGGCCAGATCGCAAACCGGCTCTGTACAACGCGGGTTATACCTTATATAATATAGATGCTTGTTTGCGATTGGGATTGGCAGGCAGATGACATCCATAAAATGTAACTTATTTGGGGGATGCGTTTCTCCGAAATGTTACATATTGGATGGATTTTTTGAAATTTCACCCGCGTTTTTCGGGTAATCGCGACTCCGGAGAGAATCTCAAAAAGGTTCTCGCACTGGTGCTGGCGTTCGCTTGCGCGTTCACCATGTTCGCTGGTGCGGCGTTCACGGATTCGGCTGACATCAAGGTTGACACCGAAGTTGTGGACACTCTGGTATCGCTGGGCGTAGTAAATGGCTACGATGACGGCTCTTTCAAGCCGAACGGTACCGTAACCCGTGCGGAGATGGCGAAGATGATCTACGTTCTGCGCACCGGTAACTCTGACGCTTCTGCGTACAATGACGACAAGACCTCTTTCACCGACATTGGCTCCCACTGGGCACGCGGCTACATCAAGTACTGCAAGTCTCTGGGCATCATTGCTGGTAAGAGCAACACCAAGTTCTGCCCGAACGACAAGGTAACCGCTCAGGAAGCAGCTAAGATGCTGCTGGTAACCCTGGGTTACAATGCTGACAAGGCTGGTCTGGTAGGTGCTAACTGGGCATCCCGCACCAACGCACTGGCAGACGAGAACGGCCTGCTGGAGGACGTAAACACTTCCTTCACTTCCGCTTGCCCGCGTCAGTACGCTGCACAGCTGATCTACAACGCAATCGACGCTAAGACCGTTGTATGGCGCGATGACGCTTACACCAACGAGAACTACGCTGGTGATCCGAACAAGACCATCGGCGAGAAGTACATGGGTCTGGAGTCCGAAACCGGTATGCTGGTTGCTGCTGGTAAGGTTGGCCTGGACGGCAAGAAGTACGACGAGGATCAGGTTGTTCTGGATAAGGTAAACAAGGATGACGTTGCGACCACTCTGTCCGACGTTACCGGCGATTACTCTGCACTGCTCGGCCAGCACGTTAAGGTTCTGCACAAGGTTACCAAGACCGGCGTAAACAGCAACAAGGATAAGGTTTACGGCGTATACGCAACCGACAAGAACGGCGTTCTGTACACTGGTATTGCTAAGGATCTGGATACCGTTTCCGGCGAGAAAAAGATCGATGTAAACGGCAAGAAGTACGATGTAGACAGCAAGCTGACCGTTTACACCTACAGCCTGTCCAAGGAGAAGTTCGAGTCCGCTACTCCGGCTGTTGATACTGCAGCTAACATTGCAACGGCTGTTAAGGCTCTGAACGACGATGCATTCAAGATTTCCGTTATCTCCAACGATGACAACTCCAAGATTGACACCATCGTTAAGGTTCCGGTAACCTTCTCTAAGATCACCGCTACTACCTCCACCACTGTAACCTACAAGGTTTGCAACACCAAGGGCGGTACTACCTCTGTTGGCGCTAAGCTGAACTTTAAGGACGACACCCCGGAGATGTACGACGGCTTCAAGAAGGACGACTACGTATTCGTTGGCACCAACCTGCACACCGGCAACACCACCTTCGCCAAGGCTGAGAAGATTTCCGGTAAGGTTTCCGCTTCCAAGAAGAACGAAATCAAGGTTGATGGTTCCTGGTACAAGCTGACCTACACCGACAAGAAGGATAAGGTTCTGGACACCAACAAGAACGTTGAGCTGTATGTATGCGGTAATTACGCTTACTACGTTGATGGTTCTGTTTCTGGCAACCTGGATACCCTGCTCGTTAAGTCTGCCGACAACTCTTACAGCAAGCTGGATGGCGGTGTTTCCACCAAGGTAATCTTCGCTGATGGTACCGAGAAGGTAATCAATGTTGAAGCTGTTAAGCGTTACGAGAGTGGCGTTTGGGTAACCTACACCGGTCTGAATGGCGCTAATGCTCTGAAGGACAACGAAGACAAGATCGCAGAAAAGGCTCTGTATGTTTACGACGAAGATGACGGTGACTACACTCTGACCGAGATCAGCAAGGCTGGCAAGGCTAACACCGATTACGAGGACTTCACCATTGCTGATTCCGGCGTAAACTACAAGGACAAGGCTAACACTCTGGCTGGCGATTCTGTAAATGATGATGCTGTTATCTTCCTGCAGTACACCAGCGCTAACGACACCAAGTACAAGGTAATCACCGGTAAGGATCTGGCTAACTACGACGATATGACCGGTACTGACCACTCTGTTGCACTGTCCGACGACGACGGCGTAGCTTACGCATTCCTGAACCTGGGCACTTCTAACACCACCTCTAACGACACTCTGTACGGCGTTGTAACCAAGGCTGTTAAGCAGCGCAACGCTGACAACAAGGAAGTTGTTTACCTTGAGATGGTAACTGCTGACGGCGAGAAGGCCGGCGACAACGCAGTTGAGACCGATAAGACCGATGTCAACGCATTTAGCAAGGGCGATATCGTTAAGTTTGACGGCAGCTACACCCAGGCTAAGAACGTAGAGGTTATCTCTAACGCTACTACGGCTGAGAAGGACGGCAAGACCGCTGGTTACGCTGCTGTTGCTAAGGACGGCACTTCCTCCAGCAAGTCTATCCAGTTCAAGAAGGACTCCCTGTACACCAAGAATGGTGCGAAAATCGCTGACTACAGCGCTGCTGTTAAGGCTAAGACCTATGGCGCTAAGGTTTCCGACACCGTAGTTATTTACCTGAACTCCGTTGATTGGAAGGCTGGCGACGCACAGGATTGGACGGAAGCTGAGCTGACCGGTGCGCACGATGAGAACTACAAGGCTAACGTCTTTGCTGTAATCAACAAGGATGACGAGCTTGATCTGCTGGTAATCGGCACTGAGGACAACGAGATCCGTTCTTCTGCTGACACCGATAATGCAGTTCTGATCGCTAAGTAAGTTCTTCTGAACTTTTCAAGCGTTCAAATCGCAAAATCAAAACCCCCGAGGAAATCTCCTCGGGGGTTTTCCCTTTCCTCGAAAAAATTCTGCAAAATCCAAAAGTTTTTCTTGCAATTTCCGAAAAATCGGCTATTCTATTACTCACATCAAAACACCATGCGAGTTTAGGAGGTAATTTTTATGGGATTCGAAGCAAACCGTCAGCAGGTATTCAGCAAGCGCATTGTGGACTTGCCGGACCAGCCGGACATGTCTGCACGCGATCTGAAAGCGTACTTTGACTCATCTGCGGAGGAACTGCGCCAGTCGTTTAACGAACTGTGCAACGCGCTCAGTGACTTGTCAGCGGCAGCCAAGATGGGCTACCGCGCAAGCGCAGGCGTGCCGGCCAAGACTGTGCAGGATGCCATCGAAAACGTACAGCAGCAGCTGCGCAATGCCTCGGTGGGACAGCTGCCGAGCGGCTGTGTGGACGGCGACAAGCTGGCACAGGATGTACGCGACCGCTTTACATCAATCGCAACCTCGGTCAATCAGGAAGCGACTGCTCGCGAAAAAGCCGACACGGCCCTGCAGCAGAATCAGGTAGCGATGGCAAGCACGCTTGCGCTCAAGGCGGAAGTAACCGCCGCGGCCTATGTCGGTGACGGACAGACCAAGCGTGCATTTAATCTGGGATTTCAGCCCAAGGCAGTTATCCTCATGCGTGAAGGCCACTATACGCATTACAGCAACACGATTTACGGCGGTATTGCGACGCAGGACAAGCCGATTGCTTACATCGACCGCAATGCACTGGCTATTACCGAAAACGGCTTTGAAGTACTTCAGATGGCAGGCTGTATGCTGAATCAGGACACCTGTTCGTATACCTATGTAGCGTTTAAGTAAGGATAAAGGGAAAACCCCGCTCAATGAGCGGGGTTTTCGATTTTGCACACTGCAAATAACTTATGCAATAGCGCCAGTGCCGGTCAGGTCGATAACAACCTTCTGGTTCTTATCAGCCTTCAGGGTTACGGTTACAGTGCCAGTAGAACCGGAAACAGAGTAGCCGTCCGCACCTTCAGCGTAGGTCAGACCGTCAACCTTAACAGTCATCTTAGACTTGTCGAGGGTCTTACCAGAAGCCAGAGTGAACTGAACACGCATGGTGTTGGTAGCTTCAGTGTAAACTGCAACAGCGCCAGTTACAGCAGTGGTATCAGCAACCTTAACGGAAGCATTGCCAGAAGTGTAGGTGCCGTCAGTTACAGTGGTACCATTGTTGGTATCAGCAACCTTGTAGCCCTTGAATGCGCCGGTGGAGTCGATAACCAGAACGTCAATCTCCTTGTCATCCTCGTTAACAGCAGCAGCCTCGTCCAGAATGAACCAAACGTTAGCAGTGTAAACGTCCGGGTTGGTGGACTTCTTCTGAGCCTTGGTCATCGAGGTGGTGCCGTAGGTGTAAGCCTGGCCGATCTCGTCATCATCGTCAGCGTCGGAGTCAACACGCAGAACGGTGGTATCTGCAGTGATCTTGAACTTGCGGCCATTAACAGTGATGTACTTGGTATCGGTGCTCTCGTTGCCGCCCTTGTAGCAGGTGGCCTTGGTCATAGCATTGGAGCTCGGTACGTCAGCAGCATTAGAAACAGTGCTGTAATCGGTTACATCGGTGATTACCTTGTCGGAATCGATGTTGGAGTAACCGATCAGTACGCCCTTCTGGCGGTCAGAGGTGGTGGTGTTGTTCTTCTCAACAACATCAATGTTCGCAGAACCGTTCCAGATGGTGTAGTGCAGGTCGCCATTGTTCTCGTAAGCAGAGGATACGATGTAAGCGTAGTTGTCGGAAGAGTTACCGGAAACGTCAACATCGGAAACCATAACAGAAGCCATCTGAACGCGGTTCAGACCATTGGACTTCTTCTCGAATACTGCAGTAGCGCTGGTAACATCGCTGTTAGACAGGTTCTTGTACTGCTTACCGGTGATCATCTTAGAACGACCATTAGCGTTGTACAGGATAACAGCAGCATTGTCATCAACCTTAACGGACTTGATGGAATCGCTGCCCGGAGTAGCATTAGCAGTAGCGGTATTCTGGGTAGCCTTGTAGCCGTTGTACTCCTTGTTCAGAGTCAGAGCCTCGAGCTTAGCATCGGTATCTGCACCGGTGATCTTGTAAGCAACGCCCTGTACCGGAGTGATGCTCTTGCTGGACATGGTCAGAGTCTTAACAGTGCCGTCGAAGTAACGAACGCGAACCTGATCGCCATTCAGAGAAGAGCCACTAGCAGTACCAACTGCAACTGCGATGTTGGTCGGGAAGCCGCCATTGCCGTCATCGGTGTCGATCTTAACAGCAACGCCGTTTACAACGTAAGCCTTAACCTTGTCGCCGGTGGAGATACCAGCATCGTTGTAGGTATCGGTAGAAACCTTGTACCAGGTGCCATCAATCTTGTACTGATGGTAGCCAGTCTTAGCCTTGTAGCCGTCAGCGGTTGCATTTACAACGTCAGCCTTGACGATGTTCTTGCAATCCTTGTACAGGTTAGCGGACATTACAGCCCAGTCATCCTGCTTGATGTTCTCGTCGATCTGCTCGTCAGCATACTTGTAGGTCTTGCCAGCGAAGGTGATCTTGTCGGAAGCAACGTTGGTAACCTCAGCTGCAACCTTCTCGATAACCAGAGCGGTATCGATCTTGTTGTTGCCATCGGTATCAACGAAGGTTACTTCAGACAGAGAGGTGTTGCCGTTGGAAGAATCAGCATTAGCAGCTGCGTCCTTATCGAAATAGCTGATGCCAACAGTCTCGTTCTTGGTGCCGTTAACACCGATGAAGGTCAGGTCGATCTTCTTGGTGTTATCAACGGAGTAAGAAGTGCCATCGAACTTGATCTTGGAGCCGTCCAGCTCAACCTTGTTCATCAGAGTGGTGTAAACCTTGTTATCAGAGATAGAGTATACACCCAGAACGTTGTTGGTCTTGCCATCCTTGAACATTACCTTAACCTTCTGGCCCAGCAGAGAGGTGTAATCCTCGCCAACCTTGGTGAAGGAAACCTTGTCGCCGCCCTTGTAGTTGCGGTCAGCGTTGTGGTAATTGTCAGAATCGTAATCAGCGTCCAGCTTGATGGTCAGAGAGTCGTTGTCGATCTCAACCAGGGTGCCGTAGTCGTAAGACAGGCCCATGTAAGCAGAACCTACAGTCTCCTTAACGCCGCCGTTCAGGATGTCGTCGAAGGACTTGGAGTCTTCAGACCACTTTACACGGTTTACGTTGAGGGTGTTGTAGATCATCTGGGCTGCGTACTGACGCGGCAGGCCCTGCTCCAGAGCAGAGTTTACATCGTCGAGGATGCCAGCTGCGCCTGCGTACTTCAGTACGTTGGTGCGCCATGCAGAACCAGTCAGACCAGCCTTGGCGGAGTCGTAACCGGAAACTACCAGCAGCATCTTAGCAGCTTCAACGCCGGTTACCGGAGAGTCCGGGTCAAACTTGTTGTTGCCCTTGCCAGCGATGATGCCCTGGGACTCACAGAACTTGATGTAGCCCTTTGCCCAGTGGTTGCTGATGTCAGTCAGCTTGGAATAGTTGCTCTGATAAGCAGAGTCGTCGATCTTGTTGTTGCGTACAACGAAGATCATCTTGGCCATTTCCGCACGGGTAACGACCTTGTTCGGCTGGTAAGAACCATCGGTGTAACCGGTGATTACGCCCAGCGAAGAAAGCATGTTCACAGCGTCAGTAGCCTTAATGTCGGCCTGATCCGTGAACGCTGCACCAGCAAACATGGTGAATGCGCAAGCAAACGCCAGTACCAGTGCAAGAACCTTTTTGAAGTTGCAAGGAAAATCTCAAAATATACACTTAGATCAAGAATTCACGGAATATCCGATGTTTTATGAACTTTTTTGCTGTTTTGTATGCCTCAGAAAAAGGTGCAATAAATGGATATTTCGCATTCCAAGCGCAGCCAGATGGATGATATAATTCGTAAAATTTATAATCTGATTTTTGTTCAATCTGCCAAAATCAAATTTTGAAACAGATGTCCTAAAACCGCTCGCAATATCCATATAATGGTGCTTGAGAGAGGATGCATAAAGCTTAAAATAGTTCAATAAATCCACGAATATATTCCAAATCCGCGAGTTATACCATAGTTTCTGGATTTTGGCGCGAATCTCAAAAAGGTTCTCGCACTGGTGCTGGCGTTTGCTTGTGCATTCACCATGTTCGCTGGTGCAGCGTTCACGGATCAGGCCGACATCAAGGTTGACGCTGACGCCGTGGACACTCTGGTATCGCTGGGCATTGTAGAGGGCTTCGAAGATGGCTCTTTCCAGCCGAACGCTACCGTAACTCGTGCGCAGATGGCGAAGATGATCTACGTTCTGCGTACTGGCAAGTCTGACGCTTCTGCGTACAACGACGACAAGACTTCCTTCACCGATATTGGCTCTCACTGGGCTCGCGGCTACATCAAGTACTGCCAGTCCCTGGGCATTATCGCTGGTAAGTCCAACAC
>OLNL01002629.1_pt1 | contig 13421 bp, 20 predicted proteins | sample 1672181 | NCBI WGS metagenome assembly OLNL01 (sample SAMEA3136656, study PRJEB25190) | human gut metagenome | biome: human gut; feature: human-associated habitat; material: faeces | place: Austria | collected 2013
AATAAAACTAAGTATTTTATCATAGAAAAATTAATTTTACAGAAATAATCTCACATTCTCAGCGTTTCAACGGACAGCAGTATTTCTGACGTGTTCGACCGCTATCTGAAAACTTGCCGTCTTTATGCATTGCGAGTCCTGCTTCGCAAATGATATTCCCTGACGGTAACTTTTTAGGGCTTTTGGTATTTCGTTTGTTTAAGGCAATAAAGCAATCGCCATTGTATGTGTCATGCACAGTGTTGTAAATAGCCTTAACATCATAGGCTTTATCAGCTAAAAATGAGCATTCAGACAGAGGAAGAAAAGAATTTGCTCTTTTGAGTATTTCGAGTGTTACAGAACTGTCGGAAACATTGGCACCGGTTGTTAATTCACAAACGGGTAAGCCCGATATGCAGTCGACAAGAATATGATTTTTGTAACCCCAATAGAATTCATAATTCTTTTCGTTATGCTGATTTGAAGCAGTTTGAACACCAAGCCTGCAATCTTTATCAGCCTTTGGAGGAGAGGCTTTGGAGAACTTATTCTTTTTAAAGGACTTGGGATTGTTGTTTGAAACATTAGCCTTAACTGGAGTAGCATCCAAAGTGATAAAAGATGAATCAATCAAAGATAAATCGGCAGCTTTCAAGACCTGTGATTGCATAACTGTTTGAAGTATATCGTTATCAAATTCACGAATAAAGCGTGTGAATTTTGCATAAGAAGGTAATTCACGAGAAATGTCAAAGCCACAGTAATGGGCAATAATTAAGTTGTTTGACAGATAATCGTGTAAGTCCGAAATTTGAGAGAAACCTTCGCATTTCATAACGATAAAGGCACAAATCATAGAATGATTGCTATAACTTGCACGACCGAATTTTGAGTTTTGAGCCGGAATATAGCTTAAATCTAAATTGATGAATAGTTCATCGTAAAATTTAGCTTTTGGTTGTGAAGTAAAAAGACTGATGTCTTTTAAAATTTCTTGACGATAGATAAAAACCACTCTCCTTTGTGGGACTTTATTTTTAACTATATCATACCAAATAAGAGTGGTTTTTTCTATACATTAAATATTAAATTTATAGTGACAAAACGGATTTGCCACATCCGTAAAATCGCATAAACCTATGTTTTTAGAGCTTTGCACGTGGCTATAAGAAGAGAGCAGATAGGGAGGTGAAAACCGAAGAAAAAGCACCCGTTGAAGAGCAACTCGATGAACAGGCAGAAGTTCAGGAAAGTGATTATGACGGCTACTATGATGACATAGTTCCGCAGGACAGCAATATGATACAGCAGGCCGTTGACAAAGACCTTATAAAACGGCTTGTAATGGTAGGTGCGGGCTTTATTACTGTTATTGGAGTATGCATTGCAGTTATTTGTTTGATGTAACAGTTGCAAATTTAACCCTTAAATCGTATAATTAGATAAACGATAAGGGGTGAAATATATGTTGTATCTATCAAAAGGAATAAAAACCGGACAATCAGACGGTAAAATCAGCATTGCTTTTGGCGGGCGGACTATTGAGCTTAACGAACCAGAAGCACATTTATGGGAAAAGGGTGAGTATGATTTTGCTGTTACAGATGCCGATACAGATGTACTTTTGAGTTTAGAAGAACGGGGGCTTGTGGAATGCGAAGCAGAAAACAGCCCTGTCTCAAGATATTTTATACTTACCAGATGTATTTTCTGCGTGTCTGATGCAAAGGTAGTTAAAATAAATTTGTCCAAACTCGAAAAAGAAATATTGATATGGCTAAAAAATGCGGGTATTCATCTGTCTGTCGCAGAGCTTATCTATCTGATAGAACATAAAGTGGAACCGTCCGACGATTTATTATACGAGGAAAATAGACAAGCGTTGGTTGAAAAGATATATACGACCGAAAATATTGCGAATAATATTCTGGAAAATCAAATGCTTGAAGCGCAATGCCGTGATAATGTTGTTAATTCATTGATTTCCTTGCTGAAAAAACGATATTTGGATGTATTATGAGGTGTATGAGATGAAAGAAGAATTTTTAAAGCTTCCGGCTGTACTTCAGAAACAGATTTTAATAAGGCTTTGTCTGGGAATATCAGCATTTTTTGCATTTTTCGCTGTATTGATATGCAGCAGGAACATAGAATTTTCTTTACCGTGCCTGATTATTTCCATCATACTGCTCATAAACGGTATATTACTATTAAATACCTGTATTAACGGAAATTATATAAGAATAGACGGTATATGCCAAAGTATAGTAAAATCAAGACTGCATAGAAAAATCAAGGAGGTCCGTTTATCGGCAAACGATAAAATGATTCCTGTTCCTGTATATAAGCCTATAAGGAATCTGAAAGAGGGAACAGCAATAACCCTGTACTTATCCTCGAACACAGCAGTATATAACAGAGCAGACGGATATGTAATATATAATTATTACGCTATGGAAAACAATATTTGTAAATAAATACCATTAACCGATTGACTATTGAAACAATATATGCTATAATAGCTGTATAAGTTTCAGGATTTCCGTTAATGGAATCAAAGTATCTAAGTTTACTAAGTGTCAGTTAACACAAAAGTGTTATTTGGCACTTTTTTTGTATTAAGAAAACCCCCAGATAGTCTGGGGGTTCAGTGTAGCTTTAGCGATGAAAAATAAAAACTCCTTTTGATATAATATTATTGCGACTGCCAGAAGCAATAATATTTATATAAAAAGGAGAATTAAGCAATATGAAAAATAATGATATACACAGTTTATCACATACAAAATGGAATTGCAAGTATCATATAGTATTTGCACCGAAGTATAGAAGAAAGGTGTTTTACGGTGAAAAAAGAGCAGAAATAGGAAAAATATTAAGAGAATTATGCAATTGGAAGAAAGTAAATATAATTAATGCAGAAGTATGCCCAGATCATGTACATATGTTGGTAGAAATACCACCGAAATATAGTGTATCAAGCTTCATGGGATTTTTGAAAGGAAAGAGTAGCATAATGATATATGAAAAATGGGGAAACATGAAATACAAATATAGAAACAGAGAATTTTGGTGTAGAGGATATTATGTGGATACAGTAGGGAAAAATACTAAAGCGATAGATGCATATATAAGTAATCAGTTGAAAGAGGACAGACTGAATGGTCAATTAATATTTGAAGATGTAGAACCGTTCAAGAAATAAAGCCAAGTTTACTGGCAGCGAGTAACGAGCCCTTAGCAAGAGGCAGTCGTACTAATGCGCTTTCGCGCGTGGCTAGTAGAGTAGGGCTATGCCCGTTGATGAAAAGCCCCCGGCCATGCCGGGGGATATTTACTGTGCAAAAATTTAACATATACGCTCTTTTCTTGATTTAATGGATTGACTATTGATACAAGTTCTGATATAATAAATATATAAGTTTCAGGTTTGATATATAATCAAACACAGTTTATCAGGATTTATACAGTGTCATTTGCTATGCGCAGATGGCACTTTTTTAGTTTCAGGTCGATAAATTACGGACATAAAGCCGACAGCTCATTTGAGGGTTGCCGGCTTTTGTTATACATATCAAAATATTAAACGCGGTAAAACCGCAGAAAGGAGCATTATTATGCTAAATCAATGTCAGGATCAGTTTTACACAACATTCGGTAGCTACCCTCAAATTGAGGACTACCACAAGGAACAGGCGAAGCACTCTAACTGGGTTCGCTGTAAAGTAACGGATATTTCGATAGAGCCGCTTGATAAAACGTCATCGCTTTATACGAATCCGTCCAGATTTGCAATGGGTACGAGTACGGAAGCGGTAGAAGACACTGCCGACAATCTTGGACTTGCGTTAAATGTCGGCGGAGACATTTATCCCATACGCGATACTGCGTATAAAAGTCTTCTTGACCGCGCAAAGATTAACGGTACTGCGCTGCCAAAGCTTAACCGCACCGACCTCTCGGAGATATTAAACATATGTCTTTCGGTTCACTCATCCGATGCGCTTTTGCTAATCCGAGATGAAAAAGTATCTGCAGTACATTCAGGTGATGAGTCAGATTACTCAGTTCTGTCAATAAATGAACTGATAAATGCGCTTAAGAATAAACTGGACAGCCGTTTTCCAAACAATGAGTTTAAATCCGGTTATGCAGACCATTCAATTACAAGTGCGTTCTGGACAATGCCTGAGCAGAAGGAAGACCTGCTGGGTACATACACAAAAATGCTTGCCGCTCAGGGGAAATCGGTTATGGCGTCAAAACTGACTCCGGGTATTCGTTTTATTACCTCTGATACCGGTATTTCATCCGCAAAAGTGTCCGCGCTGCTTGTTGGAGCGGCATATCCGATACCTATCGGAAGCTGTTTGGCAATAGACCATAGGCATATTATGTCTAAGGTAAAGGATTTTGAGGACGCACTTGATCAGCTTTTTGCGCAGTTTGGCGATACCATTAAAAAGCTGGAGAAGCTTATGGAAATTGAGCTTGATTATCCTATTAACGCTATGACGCGCGTGTGCAAAAAACTTAGCTTACCGAAAAAAGCGGCTGTGGAAGCTATTAAAATGTATGAAATGGCTTACGGCGGCGGAACGGCAACCGCACATGATGTGTTTATGGCGATGCAGGAAATCATGTTCATTCTTAAAACTGACGGTACTCCCGAAAGCAAACTGATTTCAGTAGAGGAGAATATGGCTCGCGCTCTGACGCTCAGATGGAACGATTATGACCTTGCAAAGGCGGTGGAATACTGATGTCAAAGCCTAAAATACTTTGCGATACTGCCGGAATGGACAATGACACTTGGCTTAAATGCCGTATGCACGGACCGAGAGGCGATATTCCATACACTGTCGGAGGCAGCGATGTTGCGGCTATCTTTGGTGTGTCACCGTGGACTACACCGCTTGAGTTATGGATGGTGAAGAAAGGAAAAATAAAGCCGCCCGCAAAGCTTAACGCGGGACAGCTTGAAATGGGGCATCTTTTGGAACCGATTGCGGCGCATTTTTACGCGCAAAAGACGGGAAATACAGTTACAGAGGATACTCATATGTATCAGCACGCCGACCATCCATATGCGCTGGCAAATTTCGACCGTCGCTTTGTACGCAAGGAAGACGGTGAGCCGGGTATACTGGAATGTAAAAGCTGTACCTATCACAAGGCTTATACATGGGCTGACGGGCAGTTCCCTCTGTGTTATGAGCTGCAGCTTCGTTTCTATCTTGCTATTGCCGATGTCTATATCGGAGCATTCGCCGCAATTTGGGGTAATAATCCCGATACAGACTTGGCAACACCTGATATTGTTCGGGATAAAGCAAAGGAAGATATGATTTTTGAGCGTTTGGACGAGTGGATATGGAGTCTGGAACATGATAAGCCTCCTACAATGTCTGATATTGCTCCTAAACTGGCTTTAGAGTCTCTTGCTAAAATCTACGGACCAAGCAAGACAGGTCTTCCAACAGTCGAGTTTTCAAAAAAAATACGAGAAACCGATTAAAAGTATTTTCAGTTTACAGAACAAAATAGCTGACTGTAAAACTGAAATAAAAAAATATGAAGAGGAGGTTAAGGCGCATTCAGTGCGAATTGCAGAATTGATGAAAGATCACGAACACGGCGTACTTGAAACAACTACGGATAGATTTCTCATTGATTTTGTTTCAAAAACATCTACCAGAGCCGATACAACAGCTCTGAAGAAAAAATATCCGACTATATACGAGGAAGTGGCGAAGACGTCGGAGAGCAGGAAAATAAAAATAACATCGGAGGCTATATAATCCGGAAAGGAAAGAATATGGCGAATAAGATTTTTAAAGAGTATTGGGAAGAAGAACTGTCAGCGCAGATGTTGAGTTCAGAGAACCAAAAACGCATAAGAGCATATATATGTTCACCGCTTAACGCAAAGACAGATTACGAAATGTTTAATAATATGCGTTCTGCAAGAGGCTATATGTATTATGCGTGGAAAGAAATGAATTTTACAGCAAGAGCACCGCACGCATATCTTCCGTCATTGTTATGCGACCGTATACAGGAAGAAAGAAAAATGGCAATGGATTTTGGCATAAAACTGCTGAAAAACAGCGATATTGTCTTGGTATGCGGTAATTGTATCAGCGAAGGTATGAAGCTTGAGATAATCAAGGCAGCTATGGAAAAGCTATACATAATAGCATTCAATAAAGATATGTACAGTAAAACAAAGGAATTGGTATCAAATAACGGCGGAAATTCTAAGCTTGTAAAACTTGACGAAGACAACGAGTTTATGTCGCAGCCAGACCCGCTTGCATATCTCGAAGGCGGTGGGGAATGATGATTACTTTTTATCAGAATGTGGATATGCGCTCTCGGACTGCTATGACACAGTTCCTGCAAAATCATTTCAGATATTTCACAATGAACTCCTGGAATAAATCAAAATCATACGCTTGTAATCTTAAGATATATAATCTCGGCTTAGAGAGTAATATTACAGACAAACTGTATGATATGATTCAGACCGAGGAGTTTTTTGACGAGATAAATGAGCTTTTAAGTGAGTTTGGCAGAGCGCATAATTATAGCTGGCAGGCGAAAATGAACGGACGCAGTGGGGGTTATCTCGTTTTATATCAGGGTACCGCCTCACTGTCTGATTATCGCTCATACTGTACGAATTGCGGGCAAAGAAATTATCGCAGCATACAGGAAGACGGAAACGTGTGCGGAGTCTGCGGACAGCATACTCGTTTTGATTATATTGAACCGCCGATATGTATTTCCGTATATCCCGGCAGAGGAACGGATGATTACGAAGATTTTGAAGCGTGGGATATGTACGAGCTGCGCGAACGTGTAAAGCTGGTTCAGGAATTTGATAAGCTGGCTGACAGAATTGTTGCAAAGGCAACAGAGTTAGCCAAAAACTATGTTGTTAAGGATGAGGAGTATTATATACCTCAGACCAGAAAGGTAATGGTGGCAGTATGAAAAAATTAGTGTTAACTTATAAAGGAAACGATAGTTGGGACAGACCTGTATACGAAGCGGACGAAAACCTTTATGTTGACGTAGACCCACGCAGCGACCGAGGACCGACCATTTGCACAAAATACAATAACGCATTTGACGGAGAACCAGACTCGGAAATTCCTGCTGATACTGAAATTGAGTTTGTTCCACAGCGTATTGTATGGTACTAATCAGTTTAAAATGAAGGGAAGTGAAAATATGCTATGTCAATTTGAAAAATTGATATATCCGCAGGACACGTGCACTCTTAATGCTGACAGCTATATGGTAGCGGTATATAAGCCATGTGAAAACGTAAAAGACAGCGCAGGGAATACTATATCGCAGATAAAGGCAGTCGGTTATGCTTTGCCTATGTCAAATAAACTGAAATATGATATTTAGGGACATTGGAGTAAAAATGCAAAACACGGTATTCAGTTCGAGGTTGAGAACTATAATGAGGTTATTGTTCATAATAAAGAGGGAATTATCGCATATTTGTCCTCCGGGCAGATAAAAGGTATAGGACCGAAGCTTGCTGAACGTATTTACAATATATTTGGCAACGAGTCCCTTGAAATACTGGATAAGGAGCCTGAAAAACTGCTTACAGTTTCGGGCATAACCGAGAAAAAACTTGATAAAATCTATAATTCTTATCTGACTAACCGAGGCGCACGTGACGTTATTGCATTTTTAGCACCTTACGGTATTACTGCGAACAGGGCTGTACGGCTATATAAGGAATACGGAAATAAGACTATGGATATAGTGTCAAACCATCCGTATAAGCTGTGTGAAATGGCTGGTATAGGCTTTAAGACAGCCGATGATATTGCCATGAGTATTGGATTTAACAGATTATCTGTCGAGCGTGTAGACGAAGGTATTCTTTATACGCTGTCAGATGCAGAGAATAAAGGACACCTATGTATGGAAAAGCATGAAATGGTAGAGGCTTGCCTTAAAATGCTGGATACGCCGGGCTTAAACGGTGATATGATTGCAAACAGAGCAGTAAGACTGATTAACAGCGGATTGCTGGAGGTATATAAGGAATATATTTACTGCACTAAAACTGCTCATGCGGAAATGTATCTTGCTGATATGATTCGTTATCACATGAATAACAGCAAAGAACACAGCTATACATATTTAGAAGCCGAAATTGAGAATGAGGAAAGCAAATTAAAGATTACACTTGCTGATGAGCAGCGAGAAGGGGTCAAAACAGCTCTAACAAACAACATAACCATAATAACCGGCGGACCGGGTACGGGGAAAACAATGATACAGCGTGCTTTGCTGGATATATATAAGAAAAATAATCCCGACTCTAATATATGCTGCTGCGCTCCTACCGGACGCGCGGCAAGACGTATGGAGGAATCAACCGGTTACAGTGTGTCTACCGTCCATAAAGCGATAGGGCTTATTGCAAAAGAAGACGGAACATACACTGAACCTGTGAAGCTGGAAGATGATTTAATTCTGGTTGACGAGGTGTCTATGCTTGATATTTATATTGCCTGTAATTTGTTTAAGTCATTAAAGTGCGGCTGCCAAATTGTTTTGGTCGGTGACGCGGATCAGCTCCCGTCAGTAGGGGACCGGGCGCTGTGCTTAGTGAAATGATTTCAAGCGGATATATTCCTGTAGTAGAACTTAGCAGGGTGTTCCGTCAGAATGAGGGCAGCAGAATTGCCGAGAATGCAAAACTAATGAAACAGGGGGACACTAATTTGGGATATGGAGCTGATTTTCAGTTTATTGAGTCCCAAAATCCAAGCGATTCCGCATCAATACTGGCAAAACTGTATTTACAGGAAACATCTGAGTTTGGAGTTGACAATGTAGCTATGCTTCTGCCTTTTAGAAAAAAGACCGAAACAGGAGCAAACTCTATGAATGCGTGCTTGCGGGAATTGATAAATCCTGAGGCACAGGGTAAATCTGAGGCAATACTCGGCAAACGAATATTCCGTAAAGGAGATAAAGTCATGCAGATTAAGAACTGCGGTGATATCAACAATGGTGATATAGGGTATATAAAAAGCATTTATCACGATGATGACGAAACTACAGTATATATCGACTTCGGCGACGGACGTATTAAAGAATACGATTCAAGCAGCCTTTATATGCTTGACCTCGGCTATGCTTCGACAATACACAAGTCGCAGGGCTCGGAATACAAGTCGGTGATTATAAATCTGCATTGTGCACATTCAATTATGCTTACGCGTCATCTGATATATACTGCAATAACCCGTGGTAAAGAGAAAGTTATAATTGTCGGAGAACGCAAGGCATTATACATTGCAATAAAACGACTGGAAAACCAGAAATGCGTAACCTGTCTGGCGGAACGCTTGCAGGAATTTATGTAAGAAGGAGAAAATATTATGATTACACTATTAGAGCAATATAAGACAAAACAAGATGAATTTACAGAACAAATAAAAGCATACAGCTTTCCGTTTGATTCGCTGATAATCTTTCAGGAATTGTTGCGACTGCAAGGATTTATCCCAATTACAAAGACCCGGTAGATTGTTATCGTGCCGAGGCAACAGCGTCCAGAACGTATCAGGCAGATAAGCCGTCAGTTTCTCCAAGAGAATGGGCACAGACGGCGGCGGTCGGTATTGCGCTTCGTAACGCAGGCTTCGGCTTGCAGTTTGTGGCAACCGGTGATGATTTCGGTGATATTGAGCTGGAGAAAACGGGTATGGGAGATAATAACGCGGAAACAGAGAATACGGATAACACGGAAAATGCAGCAGATAATCCCGAGCGAGACAAAGCAGAGCAACTGGCGGCAGTGGCTTTAGACGAAAGTGAGTATACCGTAGAGGAACCGAAAGAGCTATCGCCTGAAGAACAGCTTAAGCAAGCTATGGCAACACCTTGCCCGATTACGAAATTTGCGGGCAAATCTTTGGGCGAGGTCCTTACAATGGACCCTAATGCTATAAACTGGGTTGCAACCAAGTTTACAGGCGATGAAAACATATAGAAGGCCGCTGAACTGATTTGCGAATACGCTTTGCAGCAGTAAACAGTTTAAATATGTATAATCTCAGTATAGGGGATGACAGGTACGTCATCCCCGGAAAGGAGCAGGTATATGCAGACGTTTCACATGACTGATATTATTTCTGCGCTTAATCTGCCATATCCGCCAAACGGAAGAAGCTCATATTATGTGCAGTGTCCATTGTGCGATGACAGCCCAAGGCACAGGCATTTGAATATAAATCTGAAAAAAGAAGTATTCAGATGTCCCAAATGCGGCGTTTCAGGCGGAATGTTTGATTTATATTCTCTGTATACAGGGATAGCTCGTGATAAGGCGCGTCAGGCTTTAATTGAAAAATTAGACCCGCAGACAAACCCAAACCTGCCAAAGGTGAGAATAGAAAAGCAGCCTGTAATTGAAGAATGCTCTGTAACTGATATAGAAACGCGGAATAAAACATACAGCGCGCTGCTTGCCAAACTGACTCTTGCCAATGACCATATTGAAAATCTTAAAAACCGAGGCTTGTCAATCAATGATATAAAGCGGTTAGGCTATAAGACCACACCTGTTCTGGGTATGAGTACCATAGCAAAGCAGCTTGTAAACGAGGAATATGATTTAGCAGGCGTTCCCGGTTTTTTCAGATGCAGTGATAATTCGTGGACATTTATTCAGGAACAGCGCGGCATACTGATTCCTGTTCGTGATATTGAGGGCAGAATTCAGGGGCTTAAGATAAGGCGAGATAATGCCATAAAGCGAAAATTCCGATGGGTGTCGAGCACCGAGAGAAAAGACGGATGTCAGTCTAAGGGATGGACACATATAGCCGGACCTGTCAGACCGATAATGCTTCTTACGGAAGGACCGATGAAAGCTGATATAATACATACTTTGTCGGATGCGTCAGTTATAGCAGTACCGGGAGTAAACTCGCTTACGCATTTGCAGTCTACACTTGAAATTTTAAGAGAAAAGGGCTTAAAAGAGATAAAGACCGCGTTTGATATGGATTTTCTGATTAACTGGCATGTTCAGAACGGATACAATAATCTATTGACGCTGCTAAACAATATGGGATTCAAATTCGGTACATATATATGGGATTCAAGATATAAAGGCTTGGATGATTATATTTATGGCTTATCTCATAAATAATAAACATATGTTGTTTTGGATAGAATAATTATATAGAATAATTATATAGAATTTTAGCTAAAGTATTGACAGCTTATCTAAAATAGAATATAATAATTTTAGATAATATAAGGAGGTGTTGGCTATGGCGGCAACGGCAACTACTACTGAAGTTCAAAATAATTTCGGGAAATATCTGCAGCGTGTAATATCGGGAGAAGACATAATAATATTGAAAAATGGAGCTGAAGTGGCTCGGTTGGTTTCAAATGAAAAAAGTGTCTCATTTCTTACGGATTCACTTGCAGGCATCTTAAAGAACAATTATGATGATAAAAAAATCAGAACTGAGAGGATGACAAAATATGAAAGTGTTGATTGACACCAACATTATACTTGATGTTCTGTGTAAAAGAAATGGCTTCTTTGAAGACTCAGAAAAGATTTTCAAACTATGCGAGGTGAAAAAGATAGAAGGCTATATATCAGCCCTATCAATCCCTAATATTGTATATATTATGAGAAAAGAGCTTGATGCTGAAAAAATCAAAGAAGTTTTGCAGAATCTTTCTTTAATTTTTAAAATAACAGATTTGAAAGCCGACGATTTAAAAAAGGCTGCGGATATGGATTTTAAGGATTATGAAGACGCTTTGCAAAGCGTATGTGCGGTAAGGATAAAGGCAAATTATATAATAACCCGAAATATAAAGGACTTTGCAGAAAGTAAAGTAACGGCAATAAAACCATCCGAGCTGTTGGAGAGAATGTAAATATCAAATTATTCATTTTAAATCGCAGGAGGCAAGGCTATAAGCTTTGTCTCTTTTCATATGCGCTTTTTGAAATAAATACATATTTGAGTTGTAAATGTGCATTTTCATTCGTGTAATATATTAAAAGAAATTTTGGATGTATATAATTATGCTAATAGCAATAGACCATGGCAATTATGCAATCAAGACGACAAATAATTCGTTTGTATCGGGCTTATCAGAACATACGGTAAAACCGCCTATGTGCGATGAAATATTGGAATATAACGGTAGTTACTGGACACTCAGCGGAAAAAGACTGAGTTATATGCGTGATAAGACTCAGGATGACCGATATTTCATTCTGCCCCTATTTGCAATAGCAAGAGAGCTTGAATCAAAAAACACCCATTCTCATATTGAACATATTGAACTTGCGGTAGGACTTCCGCCCGAACATTACAGTATCTTAAAGGATAGCTTTGCAAAGTATTTTAAGCGTTACGGCGTAGTAAAATTCAATTATAAGGATAAGCCATACAGTATTATTATTGATAAGGTTTTAGTATTTCCGCAGGCTTTCGCGGCGGTTATACCACAACGCCATAGGCTGATAAACACGCTTAGGATGTTTATTATAGACATTGGCGGATATACAACTGATGTACCGCTCTTGAGGAACGGAAAACCGGATATGCAGTTTTGCCGCAGTCTGGAAACCGGTATTATAACTATGAATAACGAGATTGTAAGGAAAGTCGGGGCTTTGCATGATATGCGTATAGAGGACGAGCATATAAATGCGGTTCTCGGCGGACAGGAAACAATTCTTCCTGATGATGCGAAAAATACTATTCTCAATGCAACAGAATTGCATGCAAAGGATATTTTAGACCAGCTCCGTGAATTACAGGTGGACTTGCGCTCAAACCCTGCAATATTTATAGGCGGAGGCAGTATACTGCTTAGAAAATTCATTGAAGAATCACCGTTGGTAGCAAAAGCGGACTTTATAGAGTCGCCGAATGCAAACGCTATCGGGTATGAAATGCTGGCAAGAAACCAACTAAAACGATAAATCAGGAGAATAGCCTATGAAAAAGAACGGAATATACCGATTTTCATTGCAGTTCGGAGCAGGTACAGAAGAACAAATCAGGGCAGGGGAGTTATTAGAACGATTAGGCAACAAGAAAAGTCAGATTATTGTTGCTGCTTTGAATGAGTATATGAAAACTCATCCGGAGTTAGAAAAAAAGGATTGTATATTTTCTGTTAAAACTATACCTTTATATAGCAGAGAACACATTGAACTTATAGTACATGAAATTTTACAAAATCAAATGGGAAATATGAAAGTTCCGTTAAATATGCCAATAGAAATAGAAAATTTACAAAGTAATAGTACTGATGATGTTGTACAAATGCTGAATAATATAGACATGGAGTATTCTTCAAGTTTTGTGTAAATACAAAATAGTGCAGAAAAATTTATTTAA
>OLNL01002651.1_pt1 | contig 13327 bp, 9 predicted proteins | sample 1672181 | NCBI WGS metagenome assembly OLNL01 (sample SAMEA3136656, study PRJEB25190) | human gut metagenome | biome: human gut; feature: human-associated habitat; material: faeces | place: Austria | collected 2013
CCTGGACCAGCTGGACGGCTGGCCTGAGCGCGTCAAGCAGATGCAGGCCAACTGGATCGGCCGCTCCGAGGGCGCGGAGGTCACCTTCACGCTGTGCGGCCCGGACGGCGAGGCGCCGGCGGAGCCGACCGAGGACGACCTCATCACCGTGTTCACCACGCGCCCCGACACGCTGTTCGGCTGCTCGTTCTTCCTGTTGGCGCCCGAGTACAAGGGCCTCATGGACCTCGTGGCCGGCACCGAGTACGAGGCCGGCGTGCGCGAGGTGGTGGAGCAGGCCGCCAAGGTGAGCGCCGTGGAGCGCGCCCAGGGCGACCGCGAGAAGCACGGCGCGTTCACCGGGCGCTACATGGTGAACCCCGTCAACGGCGAGAAAGTGCCCGTGTGGGTGGCCGACTACATCGTGAGCGACTACGGCACCGGCGCGGTCATGGCCGTGCCCTGCGGCGACCAGCGCGACTTCGAATTCGCGCGCAAGTACGACCTGCCCATCATCCCCATCATCTTGGGCGAGGACGATCCGCTGTTTCCCGAGCTCGACGGCGTGCAGGAGCGTCGCGTGACGAGCGTTGACTGGGATCACGCCTACGACGCCGAGGGCGTCCTCGTGCAGTCCGGCAAGTACACCGGCATGACAGGCGGCAAGCACAGCCCGGCCGTGGACGCCATCATCGCCGACCTCGAGGCGCAGGGCCTCGGCCGCACGAAGGTGGAGTTCCGCCTGCGCGACTGGCTCATCAGCCGCCAGCGCTACTGGGGCAATCCCATTCCGGCCGTCCACTGCCCGGAGTGCGGCCTGGTACCCGTGCCGGAAAGCGACCTGCCGGTGCGCCTGCCCGAGGATATCGACCTCGCCGCCGGCGAGACGCTGGCCACGCACGAGGCGTTCGTGAACACCACGTGCCCCGTGTGCGGCGGCCCGGCCAAGCGCGAGACGGACACCATGGACACGTTCACGTGCTCCAGCTGGTACTACCTGCGCTACACCGACCCGCACAACGACGAGCTGCCGTTCGCGCCCGAGAAGGCGAACCGCTGGCTGCCGGTGGACCAGTACATAGGCGGCATCGAGCACGCCATCCTGCACTTGCTGTACAGCCGCTTCTTCACGAAGGTGCTGCGCGACCTGGGAATGGTCGACTTCGACGAGCCGTTCGCGAACCTTCTGTGCCAGGGCATGGTGAAGGACGAGCACGGCGAGACCATGAGCAAGTCGAAGGGCAACGTCATCGCTCCCGAGGACATGATCGCCGAGTACGGCGCGGACGCCGTGCGCGCGTACATCCTGTTCATGGCCCCGCCCGACAAAGATATGCTGTGGGACGAGGGCGGCTTGGCCGGCATCTACAAGTTCATGAACCGCGCGTGGCGCATCGTGTGCGACCTGGTGGGCCAGGCGGGCGACGAGGCGCTCTACCAGCCGGGCGCGAGCGAGGCCGAGGGCGTCGAGGCGCTCAAGACCCTCGTGCGCGAGCGGCACCGCGTGGCGGGCAAGGTGGTCGACGACTTCGACCGCAACAACTTCAACACCGCCATCGCCGCCATCATGGAGCTGTGCAACGCGGCGGCCGACTACCTGCGCAAGTGCTCGCCCGAGGAGCGTGCGGCCTGCGAGGGTTCCCGCGCTATCGATCCGGAGGTGGCCGAGGTCATCGTGAAGCTCATGGCCCCCATCGCCCCGCACTGGGCCGAGGAGCTGTGGAGCGCGGTGCTCGGCCGCGAGGGCTCCGTGCACACGCAGCCGTGGCCCGAGTTTGACCCCGAGCAGGCCAAGGCCGACGAGGTGGAGCTGGCCGTGCAGGTGAACGGCAAGGTGAAGGCCAAGATCACGGTGGCCGCCGATGCTGCGGAGGACGACGTGAAGGCCGCCGGCCTCGCCGCCGTGGAGGCGGCGCTCGCAGGCAAGGACGTGAAGAAGGTCGTCCTCGTCCCCGGCCGCCTGGTGAACATCGTGGCGAAGTAGCGGGCATCCTGTTTCGTATTCTGGCTGCAGAGGGCATCCCGGGCGTGTTCGGGATGCCCTCTTCCTCTTCAGGCAGGGGAGCTTGCACCATGAACCGCCCTCGGGAGCAAGTGGCAGTTCATGAAGCCCGGCAGAGGCGGTGTCTTGGCGTACGGGGCTCCCGATTACATGCCGCCTTGCGCGGCGAACTGCTAGAATCATTGCATTCATCCGCTGAAAACGGGCACGAGGAGAGCGAGGGCATCATGGGCACGCTGTTCGAGGAGATGTGCATCGGGAGCCTGCGAGCGAGGAACCGGTTGGTGCGGGCGGCAACCTACGAGGGGTTGGCCACCGACGACGGGCACCTCACGCCGGAGCTGACGGCGGTTTGCGAGGAGCTGGCGGCCGGCGGGGCGGGCACCGTCATCTTGGGGTACGCGTACGTGACGCCCGACGAGCAGCCGAACCCGCGCATGCTGGGAATCTACGACGACTCGTTCGTGCCCGAGTACCGCAAGCTGGTGGAACGCCTCCATTCCTACGACGCGCGCGTCGTCTCGCAGATCGTGTACGGAGGCTCCGCAACGAAGCTCGATCCCCCGAGCGCGCGCATCCTGGGTCCGTCGGCGGTGCCCAACCCCAAGACGGGCATCGTCCCCGTCGAGGCCTCGAGGGGCGACATCCGCCTGCTCGTGGAGTCGTTCGCCGCGGCAGCCCGTCGTGCGCGCGACGCGGGGTTCGACGGGGTGGAGCTGCATGCCGCCCACGGCTACCTGCTGAGCCAGTTCCTGAACCCGCAGCTCAACCGCCGGACGGACGAGTACGGCGGCCCTGTTGAGAACCGCGCGCGCATCGTCGTGGAGGCGCTTGCGGCCATCCGGCGGGAGGCAGGCGCGGAATATCCCGTGCTCGTGAAGCTGAACAGCTCGGACGGCGTGGAGGGCGGCCTGACCGAGGACGACAGCCTGGAGGCGGCGCAGCTGCTGGTGGAAGCCGGCGTTTCGGCCATCGAGGTGAGCGGTCCGTGGCGTGCCTGCCGCGCGCGCGATTTCGCCGGCGAGCCGTTCTTCGCCGCCTACGCGCGGCGGCTGGCGCGGGCCGTGCCGGTGCCGGTGATCCTCACGGGCGGCAACCGCCGCGTCGACGCGATGGAGCGCTTGGCCGACGAGGGCATTGCCGGATTCGGTCTGTGCCGTCCCCTCATCTGCGAGCCCGACCTCCCGAAACGCTGGGCGGCCGACCCGCAGGCGGTTCCGCGCTGCGTCTCGTGCAACGGCTGCAGCGCCACGCCGGGCCACCGGTGCGTGCTGCGCTAGCTGGCTGCGCGAGGAGCGGCCGGGCGCCGCAGAGCGTTCTTGCCGGCATCGAGGCATCGGTTCAACCGTTGTTTGTGGACAAGTCCGTGAGATTCGATGGCGGCCGTGTTGCGGCAGCCTGCCGCTTGCGTGCGTTTGCTATCATCAAACCTTATGACACGTAACAAGAAACATGGATGGTTGAGGCGTATGGTCGGGTTCGTGGTCGGGTGCGCGGTCGTTGCGGCGTTGGTCGTGGCGGGAACGAACCTCGCCACGGTTGCCACGACGAAGGACGCCATCGTCGACACCGAGACGGCCGCGGCTTTCGGTGCCGATGCCATCGTGGTGCTGGGCGCCTCCGTGTTCGCCGACGGCACGCCGTCGGGCATCCTCCAGGACCGCCTGGACGACGGCATCGCGCTGTACCGTGCGGGCGCCGCGCCCAAGATGATCATGAGCGGCGACAACTCCACGGTGTCGTACAACGAGGTGAAGGCCATGAAGGACTACGCCATCGCCCAAGGCGTCCCCAGCGAGGATATCTTCTGCGACCATGCGGGCTTCTCCACTTACGAGAGCATGTACCGCGCCAAGCACGTGTTCGGTGCCGAGCGCATCGTGGTGGCCACGCAGACCTACCATCTGTACCGGGCCCTCTACTCCGCCCAGGGTCTGGGCGTCGAGGCCCTGGGCGTGCCGAGCGACTACCACGCCTACAGCAAGCAGACCCAGTACGACCTGCGCGAGATCCCCGCGCGCACGAAGGACTTCTTCAAGACGCTGTTCAAGGCCCCCTCGACCTTCGTGGGCGATCCCATCAGCCTGAACCAGTCGGGCGACGTGACGGACTAGCGCGCCAGGTGCTCCAAACAGCATCCGCAGCCGCCGCGGGAGGGAGAAGCCGGCGGCTGCGGACGTGTCGAGCGAAAAGCTCGCCAGATCGGCGTGCTAGAACAGCACCACCGGCACGGCGGCCATGATAACCAGGTAGCGCAGCAGGAAGCCGCCCACCAGCACGCCAACCTCGCCGGTGACGGCAAGGCCGGTCGAACCCGAGCCGTCATTCGCAGCCTTCTTGGCCTTGGACGCTTGGAGTAGCTCCAGGCAGAAGGGCAGCGCCAGCCCCACTAGAACCAGTCCCAGCCAAAACGGCACGGCGTACGCGCCGAACGCCAAGCTGGCAACCGAGGCCGCTGCGGCAAGCGCCGCGCTGCCGCCCGTGCCGGACACGACGCCCAGAAGCGCGGCGATCAGCACGGCCTCGACAACGGGAAGCACGAGCCCCGCCTTCCTCAAAAAACCGAGGGATTCCAAGCCCTCCGCCTTCATGAGGTGCGCGACCAGGAGTACGGCCGCGAAGCCGGTCGACGTCGCCGACACCAGGAACAGCAGCGGCAGCACGATGGGGTTCCACAGCGGGAAGCCGGGGGCGTCGCCCAGCAGCATGCCGGTGTACACGGCCACGGCTACGGCGCACACGAGGCCCACGACGTCCAGCGCCTTGGGCGTGGCCTTCTTCACGAGCATGACCACCAACGCGATCGCGCTCACCGCCATGAACGCGACGAGGATGACCACGCCCCACGCCATGATGGACGAGAAGTTGCCCAGCAGCCCGAAGAAGCGCAGCGGGTTCATGAGCCCCGCCTTGGCATCCACCATGAGCAGCACCGTGCCCACGCCCACCGCGATGGGCGCGATGACGTAGCCGATGGTGCGCAGCTTCACGGCATCGGGCCTCACGAAGCCCGCGAGCGCGGCGAGCGCGAACGCGCCGGCGCCCAATCCTGCCAGGAACAGGTACGTTGCGATGATTCCATCCCATACCATGCTGATCACCCCTCGTACGGCTTGACGACGTTGCCGCCACGGTGGATGGCGGATGTTGCGGGCAGGCCCTCAACCTGCGAAAGTCCCACGTAGAGAACCGACGGGTTCAATCCGAGGTCGGCGAAGAGCGCTTCGCCCCCGACGTCCGCGACCTTTTTCGCTATATCGCTCGACGGGTCGTCCAGGTCGCCGAAGTAACGTGCGCGGGTTACGCAGGTGGACACGCAGGCAGGCAGCAGGCCGTGTGCGGTACGGTGGTGGCAGAATGTGCACTTGCCCACCTCGCCCGTGTCGTCATCGACCCATCGCGCCTGGTAAGGACAGGCGGCCATGCAGTACTTGCAGCCGATGCACTTCTCGGCGTCAACCAGCACCACGCCGTCCTCCGTGCGGTAGCTGGCGCCTGTCGGGCACACCTTCACGCAAGGGGCATCGGCGCAATGGTTGCACAGCTTCGGTTGGTTGGCGCGGCGAGCCTGCTCGCCGGTTCCCACGTCCCAGCTTTCCACCCAGGTGTTGAACTTCGTGAGCGGCACGCCGTTCTCCTGCTTGCAGGCGACGGCGCACGCGTTGCAGCCGATGCAGAGGGATAGGTCGATCAGCATGCCGAAACGCTTCGTTGAGGTGCTCATGATCACTCCCTCCTATGCCTTCTCGATCCGGTACATTCCGCCGCTGCGGCCGGGCGAGCCGGCATCGCTGTCGACGTGGGGGTAGATGACCCCCTCCTCGAGCGTCGGGTCGAGCATCGTCTGCAGATGGATGCCGGCGCCGATGGCGGGGTCGCCCTTCGCCAGCGTGCCGTCGACCTCGCGATCCTGGGTTCCATAAGCGCGATGCCCGTAGCCGAAAGCCACGCCGAACGTGCCGCGCGCAATGCCGGCGCGTACCATGGCCTTGCCTTCCATTATGTCGCCCGTGGGGTTCGTGATACGCACGATGTCGCCGTCCCCGATGCCCAGCGCCGCCGCGTCCTCCAGGTTGAGTTCCAGGTAGTTCTTCTCGCACAGGTCGCGCATGAGCGGGCTGTTCGCCTGCATGGATATCGAGCGGAATCGAGGTTTGTAATTCGTGGATCGGAACGGCCATTCCTTTTCGTCGTACACGTCGGCGATGGGGGTTCGGTCGCAGAAATCCTCGGGCACATAGCGCAGGGCCGCGTCAGGATAGGCACCTGAATAGGGGTTCTTGTTCAAGGCCTTCTTCTCGCTGTAGTACTGCACCAGGTACTCCTTGGCGTACGCGCTGCGGCCGTCCTTTTGGCTGGTCTCGATGGGCCAGAAGCGCCCGCCGCGGGATAGCACGTTCAGGACCTTCGGCCACTCCTCGGCCGTGACCGCGTCTTGCCATGAGGCGGGGAGTTCATCGAGCGCCTGCAACTGCACGTCCTCGTCGCTCACATCGGCCACCGGCTCGATGGCGTAGGCCAGGTTGGCCACGGCCTTCAAGAAGAAGTCGGCTGCATCGTTCAATGGATAGAAGGTGCCGTCTGCGCTCTCGATAGCGTTCTCGCCGAAGCCGGGAAGGTTGCAGGCACGTGCAACGTCGACGCAGAAGGCCTCGAAGCTTGCGAAGCGGCCGTCGGCAAGCTCGACGGTGCTTGGCGGTTTCGCTTGCCACCGCACCGTGTTGCCCTGGCCGCGCCAGTAGCCCTCTTGCGTGACTACGCCGAAGCTCTCGAACGGCGTGGTGTCGGGCACGATATAGTCTGCCAATTGCGCATGCTCGCCGATGAATGCGTCGCAGGCAATGTGGAGCGGCACCACATCGGGGTCCTTGAGCTTCTCGATGACGCTGTCGCGCAGGGCGCCCGAGGTGGCCTGCAGCGTGTTCGTCATCCAGGAGACGAGTATCTTCGCGCGGTAGGGGTACTCGTTCACGATGGAGACGAGCGCCTGGTTATCCGAGGTGGAGGGAACGTTGAGCCAAGGAAGCTTGGGCTTCGGGTCCTTCTCGCCCGCCGCTACGCGCGCCTTGTACTCGTCGGTCTGCGAGAACAGCTTCTGGGTGCGGCAAAGGTACGTGGCGTTCTTGGTGGAAACGGCTGGCTTGCCCTTGACGGTGGCCAGCTTGTAACGGGCCCCGTCGGCCGTGGTCTTCACGCCTATGCGGTAGCAGTTGCATCCGCCGGTCATCTGGTCGGAGCCGATGAGCCCGTTGAGCGCCGGATAGGCCAGCACGCCCTGGGTGCCGTTGGCAGTGGCTGTCCCGCCGAACCCGAGGCGCGCCGACGCCCTGGTCCCATGTGCGGTAAACTCTTTCGCTATACGTTCCATGGTGGCGACTGACGTGCCTGTGATCTGGGCGTACTCATCCATCGTGTGCTCGTAGGCGTTGTCTTTCAAGAAGAGGAAGCTGCTGCGCACCTTCACGCCGTTTACCTCGCCCTCGTACTCGATGGTTGCGGCGTCGCATTGGGTGTGCAGGGCGGGTTGCCCCGTGGCCTGGTCGATGACGACATAATGTTGGACGGGCGCGGTGGCTTTCGGGTCGGGTGCCGGCTCCTCGAGCCCCGCGTCGGCGGCGCGCATGAGCTTGCGGTAGTTCGGGTGGTCCTCGTCTACGATGACGAGGTGGCTCGCGTTCGTGTACGAGGCGAAACCGCCTGCGAACGCGCTCTGGTAGTTCGGGTAGGATAGGAACGTGGCGTTGTAGGTCTTGTCATCGAGTATCTTCTGGATGATGCCGAGTGTGAATGCTGCGTTCGTTGCCGTTTTGATGGGTATCCAGGTGATACCCTCGACGGTGGGGGTCACGCAGCCGTTGCCCAGCACCGGGTCCACCACGTCGATGGTGCATTTGCCGGTTTTCAGGCGATCGAGGGTTCGCTTGGCGATTCCCTGGAAGCTCTTGCCGTTTGCTCCGGGGAATGCTCCTATGAATAAGACGTACTCGCCCTCCTCCAGGTCGGGTTGGGTGTTGTTCGAAGCGGTCTCTGCCAGCGCACGCGCTGTTTGGGAGCCGCCTCAAGTGGAGCCGTGGCCATACTGGTTTAGCGAGCCGAAGCAGTTGGTGAAACGGGTTCCGATGGTGGTGCGGCCGTCGCCTCGTCCGCCCAGCATGACGAACTGGTTCGACACCGGTCCCAGGTCGGGGTAGTCGGGGTTCAAAGGCGTCACGGTATCATGGAGAGCTTTGAAGCCCTCGACCTCGCGATCCTCGCCCGCGTCGGCGAACAGCTTGCCGCCCTCGGTGACCTCCTTGATAAGGTCGTCCCAGGTGATTGCCTTCCATTTGCCTTCGCCGCGCTTGCCGGCGCGCTTGAGCGGCGCGGTAATGCGGTCGGGTTGCGCGTATACGTCCTGGGTTGCCTGCCCCCGGCCGCACACGGTGCCGCGGGTGAGGTTTCCCTTGCCGGGTGCGAACCCCATGGCCTGGTAGGCCTCGCTGAGCGGCTCGTCGAAGTTCAAGAACGGGTATGCGCAGCTCGGGTGATAAGGGTTTCCGCCCACCGAGATGAGGCGACCCGTTTGCCGGTCCAGCTTGAGACGGTTGCCGCACGAGCTATAGCAGCCGAGGCATGCGCTGTAGCGCACGATCACGTCCTCGTTGACCTCAAGCTTGCCCGTCACGGGATCGACGGTTGCCTCGAGGGGCTGACCGTTCTGCTGTTCGGGAAACGCGGTTTCCTCTGCTTGTGCCTTAGGCACCTGGCCGGCGATCCCCACGCCAGCGATCGACAGGGCGCCGAGGCCGCCAGCAGCTTTCAGAAAGCTCCTGCGATCTAGGTTGGTCCTTGCCATACTCCCTCCTTCTCCTCTGTTGAGTGCGTCGGTTGCGCTTGCATCCGACCCTGTCATCATCCACGGCAGGGAGCCCGCGCGCATCACCGCATTGCCGTAATGCTTGGCGCAGAAGGCCTCGCAGGCCTAATCATGATGTGACTATTTTCGCATCGTCCCAGGTGGGCAGTTGCCACGCCACCGACATTCTTGCCAGTTTGCGCTACTATTGGATGGGGAAGAGGTCGTGCGCCGAACCTCGGAGATCTGCCTTGAGGGGGGACAACGGCATGGTTCAGTATCTTGCAGGGCACATGAAGGGGTACCGGAAGCAGGCGATAGGGTTCGCTTTCTTCTTGGCGTGGAACTACTTTTCCTTCTTCTCGTGCGGGCTGGTTCCCGTTATTCGCATGGTGCGCAGCAGCGAGCGTGTTTGGGTTTGGGCGGGCCTGCTCATTGCCGTGGCGTCCCTTGTGCTCATGGTTGCCTCCTCGCGAACGCGGCTTGCGGGCAAGAAATCGTTCGGGGTAGTGGCGGCCCTTTTCGCCTCGGTGGGGACCGTGGTTATCTGGACGAGCTTCTTCTACGAGTCGACGTACCAGACGGTATCTGCCGTTGGCGGCATGGTTGCCGGCGTCGGCTTCGCTATGATGGCGTTGGTCTGGGGAGACCGGATGAGCCGCTACAACGAGGCTGCCATAGAGTTCTCTGCGCCGGCTTCGTTCATCCTGTCGTTTTTCCTTTACTTCATCCTCCTTGCCCTTAAAGGGCCCGCATCGATGGCAGTGAACGCCTTGCTCCCCCTGCTTTCCATGTACTTCGCCTTTCGTGCTGCCGATTTGTCCACGGGTGGGGCGGATGTGGGCGTCAAAGTAGATCGGCTGATAGATGGACGCGAGCTTGCTTCCGCTCTGGCGGGAGTCGCAACGTTGAGCCTGCTGTTCGCGATGCTCTGGTTCCAGTTCGCGTATTTTCGGCTGCTCTCGACGCCTGATGTGGTAGGCGATCGGTTCCTGCACTACCTCGCGCCGTTCTCATGCTCGTCAGTGCTCTCCATCATCGCCCTGCTGTCGTGCATCAAGCTGTCACGCCAGCTTAACTTCACGCTCATGTTTCGCTGGGGGCTGCCGCTCCTGCTGCTCAGCTATGCGCTGCTGTACTACGACTACGACGACCCGGTGCAGCGGATCGTGGCGTATACGGTGAACTTCATCGGCATGTTCGGCGTGCAGTTCAGTTTCTGGATTGCCGCCCCGAAGTTCGTTCGGCGCTCCAATGTTCCTGCTTACCTGCTGTTCGGCGCGTTGTTCGCTGCCGAAGGGGTGGGGATATTCGTCGGCACATGGTACGGACTGGCCGTTATCGACGGCGTTACCGCTGCGAACGTGATGAACGAGTCGCTGCTGTTCTTCGTGGCTGTGCTGCTGGTTGCCATGGTGGTGGGCTTCAATCCGCGCTGGTCGTTCTTCCGCATGAGTCCGCGCTGGTCGGGCCGCGATGATAAGGCGGAGGGCGGGGCTGCTGACAGTACGTCCACTGCCGACGACATCAGCGCCTTGTTCGCGCAGCAGGCGGAGGAGCTGCGGGCGACCTATGGCCTGTCGAACAGGGAGACGGAGGTGGCAGAGCTGCTGCTGGCCGGAAGGAGTCGGCCTTACATTCGCGATGAGCTCATCATTTCCTTGAACACCGTGCATGCGCATGCGCGCAATATCTACGCCAAATGCGGAGTACATTCTCAGCAGGAGTTCATGGATCTACTGCGGCCGGCCGGGAAGCGGGAGGGAACCGAAGGGTGACGGGGCGGGCATGCAGCGGGCGCGATGCGCGCCCGTGCTGGCGCCTTGCTACCCGTACCGCTCGATCAGGTCGATGACCTGCTGCTTCGAATGAAGGTCGGTCTTTTCCAATATGCGGCGGATGTGGGTGCGCACGGTGCTCTCGGACACGAAGAGGGCCTCGGCGATCACCTTGGCGGAGCGGCCGCGAGCCAGGAAGGGCAGCACCTCGGCCTCGCGGCGGGTGAGGCCGTAGTCTTCTGCGATGGCGGTGTAGAGGACCTGCTCGGCATCGTCGGCGGCCGTCGGGGTAGGGGCTTCGGGTGCGGCAGGTGACGGTGCCGGTTCCGGTGCTGCGGAAGCGGTCGCGGCTGGCATGGCGGGCGCGTGCGCGGCCGCGGTGGCGGGCACCGCAGGTGCGAAGACGGCCGCAGCATCTGCGGGAGTGGCGACGGGCGCGGGCGCCCCTCCGACCTGCGGCGGGACTGCCACCCCGTCCAAGTACGCATCGCCCTGGTTTTTGCCGTCGCCTGCCGCCAGGCGGCGCTTGCGGCGCAGCGCGTTGAACAGCCCCAACATGACCAGCACGTACAGCGCGCCGATGGACACGCCCACGATGAGCGCCGACGGCTTGCCCGGCACGAGCGTGATGAGGAACCCGATGCCCATGCCCACCAGGCGCAGCAGCACGGACAGCGAGCGCACGATGCCGCCCACGATGTAGCCCGACACGGCGAAGTCGTAGGAACAGGCCGCCACGAGCGACCAGATGATGACGTCGAACAAGCCGTAGCTGGCGCTCATGATGATGTTGAGAGCCACGGGGTTCGTCTCCCAGAAGAACGGCAGCACGGCGAACAGCACCACGATCACCGGCACGATGATGCGGTAAGCCAGGTCCAGGTTGATGCGCGTGCGCGCGTACAGCACGAGGCCCACGAGCGCCGCAGCCACCGCAAGGTTGGCCACGAGAGGGCTGAGGTGCGCCTCGTTCACCGACCCCACCGAGAACACGGTGAGCTCCCATACGAAGCCGAACAGGCACGAGAGCACCAGGCTGGCCACTATCAACCCCAGCAGCGAGCCCAGCGCGGCAAGCGAGCGGCGCGTCCCGCCCGAGGGCGCGGCGCGACCGTCCGGCTGCTCCGCTCGGCACCGCAGCAGGCATGCGTACGAAGCCAAGGGCAGCGGCAGCATGAGCACGATGGCGGGCACGCCCAGGTTCTCGCTCAAGAGCGACACGGCCAGGAACAGCGCAGCGGTGAGCAGGAACGTCACCGGCAGGTAGAACGACGTGCGCGCCGGATGCATGCGCCCGTAGCAGTCGGCCCAGCTTCCCCAGAACAGGCCGTAGCCAACGCCCGCCACCACGGCCCCGCCCAACAGCAGCGGCAGCAGCGCGCCGCCTCCTGCGCGCCCGGCGGCGAACACCAGCAGCAGGCCGGCGACCACGAGCACGGGCAGGGGCCAGATGGGCAGACGGTCGATGCGCACGGGGTCGTTCTCGACCCAGGCGGCCACCGCCAGCATGGTGGTCATGTTCGCAACGAACGACACGATGACCACCAGCGACTCGTATTCCGGCGTGTTGGCGGAGCCCGATAACAGGATGGAGCTGCGGAACGTGAGCATGCTGCAGGCCCAGAAGAAACCCATGCCCACATGGCGCAGGCGCATCGTCTTCCACACCATGCGCATGCTGCGCCGATCGCGTGCGACGGACACCGGTTCCCCTATCTCGTATGGTGCCGTAGAGGTGACGAGCGCGTAACGCCTTCGCTTCGCCCGTTTCGACACGTTGCTTTCAACAAAGCGTTTAGCAGGGGAAAGGGGCAAATCATCAATTATTGATGACAACCGTTTCCCGCCTCGCGCCTACGATGGGGGCATCGAGGAAAGGATACCCGCCGTGGACGCGACTTCGAACGTAGTCACCGTATTATCGCTCATTGCGCCTTTGTTTTCCGTTCTCACCGAAGCGGAATACGGCGACGTATCCAAAATCGCCATGCAGCCGGAGGTGCGCGATGCGGCAGCGGTGCTCCTCGATGGGGCGGGCCGGAAAGCAGTGTGCGCGGCCGAGGACGATGCGGCGAGCCCGTTTCCCGACGAGGCGTTCTCAGGCGGAGCCGGAGGCGCCCTCTTCCCGCATCCTTTCGCGCTTCCTTCGTGGGAGGTGCGCTCAACGCTGCAGAACGAGGTGCTCCTTCCCGGCATGCCGCTGGCAGCGCTGCCGGTGGAATCGCTCTACAAGCCGTGGTCGTCCGCACCGGGCAACGCCTTCGGCGCCCAGCGCGGCCTGTACCTGGGCGATGCGGCGCGCCACCTGCAAAGCGTGTACGCGACGCTCCAGATAGAGGTTCCCGCGCATTTCGCCGCCACGCCCGACCATCTGGCGCTCACGCTCGACCTGCTGGCCCTGTTTTTGCAGAACGGCAATGCCCAGGCGGCGTCCGACGTCGCCCGCGACCACCTGGACTGGCTGGACGACTACGACGCCGCGCTGTGCCGCAGCGCCGATGGGGCCGCCCGCTCCGAGCGGCTCGACAACGCCCGCCGTGCGGCGCTCGCGGAGGGCATCGCCCACCTGCGCGCCCTCGTCGCGCTGGCCGGCTTCTTTGGCTACCGCGCCTACAAGGCTCGTCGTACGCTCAACGAGCAGAAGGCCGCCGGCACCGACGCTCCGGCAGAGGCCGAGGCCAAGGACGAGGCTCCCGTCGAGTAGCGGCGAGACGCTGAGGGCCTGAGCTCGAC
>OLNL01002655.1_pt1 | contig 13317 bp, 9 predicted proteins | sample 1672181 | NCBI WGS metagenome assembly OLNL01 (sample SAMEA3136656, study PRJEB25190) | human gut metagenome | biome: human gut; feature: human-associated habitat; material: faeces | place: Austria | collected 2013
CAGCCTGTCTGCTTCTATGCTAAAGCTGTAAAAACGTTTCGCAGATAGAAAAGCGGAGCGGGAACAGCAGGAGGAAATGACAAGACGTGGAGGCGAAACAGTTCGGGCAGTTTATTGCCGGGATACGAAAAGAGAAAAAAATGACGCAGGCAGAGCTTGCGGAAAAGATCAATGTGACAGATAAGGCGGTCAGCCGGTGGGAGCGGGGGCTTGGATTTCCGGATATTCAGACACTGGAGCCACTGGCGCAGGCACTTGGAATCTCGGTGCTGGAATTGATGCGTTCTAAAAAGAAGGAATCCACAGGAGATGTGGATATAACGGAAACCCAATATACCAGGCAGGAGGTGGCTGAGATGCTTCAAAATGCAGATGATATTTCGAAACAACAGAAAAAACAGGATAAGAATGCCAATATCATTGCCGGAATCCTGGTGATCGGTGTGGCGGCAGCGGCGTGGGCTGCGAAGATTGCCAATGTCGGAGGCGGACTTGTGCTTGGCGGACTGGCAGCAACTGTGTTTGTGTCTTTGTGGTATTTTTTCCAGAATATAGATGATGAAGAAAGCCGCAGGATATATGGCGTGGCATCATCATTATCTATTGGAATCGTAGCAGCGCTGGTCAATTATGTCTGGGGAGACCGGATTGCAGAATGGATTCCGGGCGGTGTGGAACGAAAGGAACAGATTTTCTGGACACTCTGGTATCTGTTTGTGATTGCAATGCTTATGCTTGGGACGATCAGAGGTGTCCGTCAGCAGAGACAGAAAAAAGTAAAGAAGTATAAAACAGTTCTCTTTACAGGAATTATGGCAGTATTTATGTTTGTTACGCTCTGGCAGTATCAGAATACGATGCAGGGACAGAGACGGAATATAGGAATCTGGAGTGGAGCACAACAGTATGCTGAGACATTGCTCAAAAAAGACAAAAACCTTGAAAATGACTGGTTAATCGGTGATGAGTCATGGCAAGACGGGAAAAATACTTATCAGATTCGTCTTACCTACTATGCTGATTCCGATGCCGAAAAAGAAGGAAAAGAGAGTGAATATCAGTACACGATTCATTTTGATGAAACAGAAGGATATGTGATTAAATCGGATGGTGTACCGGAGAAAGAAAAGGATCTCACAGGGGAATAATCTATTTGACACAAAGCCCTCTTTCGTGTATAAAAGTGTGTGAATTATTTTGACAACATGCGTTACACGAAGGAGGTTTTTTATGGCTGGAAGAAAAGAGATGGATCTGACAACAGGCAGGCCGTTCGGTTCACTGCTCAAATTTGCGATTCCTGTAATACTTGGCAATTTATTTCAGCTTTTTTATACACTGGCGGATTCTGTAATCGTAGGGAAGACACTAGGAGCAGATTCTCTTGCGGCGGTAGGGTCAACCAGCATTATTATTTATTTTGTGCTCTGTTTTATCAATGGATTTACCGGTGGCTTTGGTATCTGTCTGGGACAGCGTTGCGGTGCGAGAGACGAGCGTGGAATGCGAAAGAGCATTGCAGTTTCAATAATTCTCAGTGTTATATTTGCGGTAGTGTTGACCACATTGTGCTGTGTGCTTTCCCATCAGATCATACGCTGGATGAAAATTCCGGCAGATATTGCAGTGGAGGCATATGCATATATGTTTGTCGTGCTTCTCGGTACAGGTGCGACCGTATTTTACAATATGATCTTCTAATTATGTAGCACAGAACTTTGGCGCAGGCAAGAGGGAACGGATTTGTCAGGGCGTTCGTGCCAGTCTGATTCAGACGGAGACATTTAATCTGCTGATGTGTGTTGGGATTCTGCTCCTGCGTCATCCGATCGTAGAACTTTTTATGTCCAGTCCGACAAAAGAGATTTACCATTATTCAGATGTATATCTGACGATCGTGGCACCGTTTTACATAGTGCTGGGACTGCTGGCGGTATATCGTACTGCCATTCAGAGTATGCAGAATGGCTGGGCACCATTTGCAGCGTGTATGATCGAGCTGGTAATGAGGATATCAGCAACAGTTGGACTTGTTGGAATGCTTGGCTATACATCAGTATGCATTGCAAGTCCTATGGCGTGGTTTGGAGCATGTGCATTACTGATTCCATGCTATTACCGGATGATGAAAGTGTGGAAAAAAGATAAATAGAATATGCTAAATTGAGAAAAACAGTCCATTATACTGCGAAAATGATAGTCGTTTTCACTTGAAAAAATCAAAATGATGCGATACACTATATGAGAGGTTAGAGAAAACTAACTCGCGTGAATAAATCATTTTGAAACTCCCTTTTCAATGTATGACTGGAGTGCTTACAGTCAGAAACTGCGGTCTGATGTGCTGGCAGACCGCGGTAAATGGGAGCGGGAAGGAGCTAATAATATGGACTATTTACAGATTGAAAAAGTAATTGGAAGAGAAATTCTGGATTCAAGAGGTAATCCGACCGTAGAGGCGGAAGTGTATCTGATAGATGGAACAGTCGGCAGAGGTACTGCACCAAGCGGCGCATCTACCGGAGAGTTTGAAGCGCTGGAGCTTCGTGACGGAGATAAGGATAGATATCTTGGAAAAGGTGTGCAGAAAGCTGTGGAGAATATTAACACTGTAATCAATGACGCGCTGATTGATATGGATGCATCCGACATTTATGCAATTGACAAGGCAATGATTGATGCAGATGGAACAAAGGATAAATCCAAACTTGGAGCAAATGCAATTCTTGCAGTATCCATCGCGTGTTGCAGAGCGGCAGCGTCTGCATTAGATATTCCGCTTTACCGTTTCCTTGGCGGTGTATCCGGTAACCGTCTTCCGGTACCGATGATGAACATCCTGAACGGCGGTGCACACGCTGCAAATACCGTAGATGTACAGGAATTTATGATCATGCCGGTAGGAGCAGCGTCATTTAAAGAAGCGCTCCGCTGGTGTGCAGAGGTATTCCATGCACTTGCAAAACTGCTGAAGAGCAAAGGGCTTGCTACATCCGTAGGTGATGAAGGTGGATTTGCACCGGATCTCGCAAGTGACGAAGAAGCAATCCGGTACATTCTGGATGCAGTAAAACAGGCTGGATACGAGCCGGGCAAAGACTTTATGATTGCTATGGACGCAGCTTCCAGTGAGTGGAAAGGCGAGAAGAAGGGCGAATATTTACTTCCGAAGGCAGGAACTAAGTATACATCGGCAGAACTGATCGAGCACTGGAAAGGTCTCGTAGAGAAATATCCGATCATTTCTATCGAGGATGCATTGGATGAAGAAGACTGGGAAGGGTGGCAGTTGCTTACCAAAGAACTTGGCGATAAGGTACAGTTAGTAGGTGACGATCTCTTTGTAACGAATACAGAACGTCTTGCTAAGGGTATCAGCCTTGGATGCGGTAACTCTGTACTGATCAAGCTGAATCAGATCGGATCTGTATCTGAGACTCTGGAAGCAATTAAGATGGCACATAAAGCAGGTTATACAGCAGTTACCTCCCATCGTTCCGGTGAGACGGAGGATACAACCATCGCTGACCTCGCAGTAGCATTGAACACCTGCCAGATCAAGACAGGAGCACCTTCAAGATCTGAGCGTGTGGCTAAATACAATCAGCTTCTCCGCATCGAAGAAGAACTGGGAAGTGCCGCGGTATATCCGGGAAGAAAAGCATTTAACGTATAAATGCAACATACATTACATGAATCAGTCCTTAAGTATCTTTTAACTTCATAAACAAGATGAGAATCCGCCGGGTGCAGACGCACTTAGGCGGATTCCGTCTTTTGCGCGATAATCCGTTATGCAGAAATTGTACTTGCACGAATTTCTGATGGTTCATACAGTTGTATCAGAATCCAACATCTGGTAAGATAAATAACAGTAATGATGAGAGGAGGAAGTACAATGTTTGAAGGAAAGAAACTTGGATTCGGACTGATGCGTCTGCCGCTTACAGATGTAAATGACAAGGGAAGCATTGATATAGAAGCGTTAAAAGAGATGGTGGATACATTTATGGAGCAGGGCTTTACCTATTTTGACACGGCGTGGATGTATTGTGCATTTAAGAGTGAAAATGCGGTAAAAGAAGCACTGACAGACCGCTATCCGAGAGATAGATATACGCTGACCACAAAGCTGCATGCATCTTATCTGAAGACGAAAGAAGACAGGGATCGTATTTTCGAAGAACAGAGACAGAAGACTGGTGTGGATTACTTTGATTATTATCTGATTCATGCAATTGATCAGGAATTATATTCACTCTACAACGAGATGGACTGCTTTAACTGGCTGATTGAAAAGAAGAAGCAGGGACTTGTAAAACATATTGGATTTTCATACCACGACAGTGCAGAATTTCTGGATCAGGTGCTGACAGAACATCCGGAGATGGAATTTGTTCAGCTTCAGATGAATTATCTGGATTGGGAAAGTGCAGAAGTGCAGTCACGCAAATGTTATGAAGTGGCAATAAAGCATGGCAAACCGGTCATTGTTATGGAACCTGTAAAAGGAGGAACCCTTGCTGATGTACCTGCGGAGGTACGTGAGAGTTTTGCTGCATATCATCCTGATCTTTCTGTGCCATCATGGGCAATCCGGTTTGTGGCAAGTCTGGATAATGTAGCGATGGTACTGAGCGGCATGAGCAATATGGAGCAGCTTACGGATAACATATCCTATATGAAAGAATTTGTGCCAATGAATGCCGAAGAAACCGAACTGGTACATAAGGCTGCTGAAATGATCAAAGACAGTATAGCGATTCCGTGTACGGGATGTTCTTATTGTATAGAAGGCTGTCCGATGCAGATTGCAATTCCAGATCTGTTTCGTGTCTATAACAAGAGTAAACGTGGCGAAATTACTGACGTTGAAGCTAACGAGGAGTATCGGCAACTGACAGAGTCTGGAGGAAAAGCCAGGGAATGTCTGGCGTGTGGACAGTGCCAGGTGGCCTGTCCGCAGCATCTTGAGATCATTAATTATCTCAAGGATGTGGCAAAATGTATGGAAAAGCAGGATTAGAACATGAACATAGTTAATATCGAGAACATTAGTAAAATATACGGAGAGAAGGTTATCTTTGACGAGACTTCTTTTGGTATCCAGCAGGGAGATAAGATCGGTATCGTTGGAATCAACGGAACCGGTAAGACTACACTCCTTCGGATGGTCAGTGGAGAGGAAGTTCCTGACAGCGGACAGATCGTCAGACAGAACGGCTTAAAGATTGCGTTTGTAGTGCAGAATCCGCCGTATGAACCAGAGGAGACGGTTAATGCCTATGCATTATCGGGAAATCCGGATACGGACTGGAAGGTACAGAGTTATCTGAACCAGCTTGGGATTGCGGATGGCACACAGAAGATGAAAGAGCTGTCCGGAGGACAGAGAAGACGCGCAGCTATGGCGAAAGTACTTGCAGGAGACTTTGATCTGCTGCTTCTGGATGAGCCGACGAACCATCTGGACGAGGAAATGATCAGCTGGCTGGAAGATTATCTGCGAAGCTTTCGTGGAACGATCCTGATGGTTACTCATGACCGGTATTTTCTGGATCGCGTGACGAATCGTATTCTGGAGATCAGTCATGGGAAACTCTATGGTTATCAGACTGCATATTCGGGATTTCTGAAATTGAAAGCGGAACGGGAAGAGATGGAGCTTGCATCCGAGCGCAAGAGGCAGAGCATCCTGCGCATTGAACTGGAGTGGGCGAAGCGCGGATGCCGTGCGAGAACCACCAAGCAGAAAGCGCGTCTGGAACGTCTGGAAGGTCTGAAAAATGGATCTGCTCCGGTATCAGAACAGACAGTGGAACTGGATAGCATTGAGACTCGCATGGGCAAGAAGACGATCGAGCTGCATCATATCGCCAAGGCGTTTGGTGATCGGGTGATCCTGAGAGATTTTGATTATATCTTTTTGAAGAACCAGAATGTTGGTATTGTGGGTCCGAATGGCTGCGGTAAGTCTACCCTGCTTCGGATGATCGCAGGAGAAACAGAACCGGATCAGGGAAGCGTCGAAGTGGGCGAGACAATCCGCATTGGTTATTTTGCGCAGGAAGAACAGGAGATGGACGACCGTCAGAGAGTTATCGATTATGTAAAGGACATTGCGGAATATATCAACACCAGAGAGGGACGCATCAGTGCATCTGCCATGCTGGAGAGGTTCCTATTTACCCCGGATATGCAGTATGCGCCGATCGGCAAGCTGTCCGGCGGTGAGAAGAGAAGACTGTATCTGCTTGGCGTGCTCTGCCAGGAGGCAAATGTGCTGATCCTTGATGAGCCGGGCAATAATCTTGATATACCGACATTGACAATTCTCGAAGATTTTCTTAACTCTTTTGTAGGAATTGTGATCACCGTATCCCATGACCGATATTTTCTGGATAATGTGGCAGACCGCATTTTCGCATTTGACGGACATGGCGGACTTACCCAGTATGAGGGCGGTTATACCGATTATCTCGAAGCATCCGGCGGCGGACATATGGCGAATGCCGTGACCGCACCGCAGATCAGCAAAGCAGATCCGGCACAGAAAGAAGATGCGAAGAAGAGCTGGAAGCAGAACCGTCCGCAGAAGCTCAAATTCAGTTACAAAGAGCAGAAAGAATTCGAGACGATCGATGATGATATTGCGAAGCTGGAAGCGAAGAGTGAGCAGTTGGATGAAGAGATGGCGCGCAATGCAACTAATTCTGTGAAACTGTCGGAGCTGATCGCGGAGAAGGAAAAAACGGAAGCGGAGCTGGAAGAAAAGATGGATCGCTGGGTATATCTGAATGACCTGAAAGAACGCATTCAGAACGGAGAATAAAATAGATCAATAATTAATTCAAAAAGATGATTAGGATACTTGACAAACGGTAGGGATGTTGCTATTATAAAAAAACAGAACGCACTCTGTTTTTGAAAAATAAGATCAGGAGGTGCATAATGAAAAGAGTATTATCATTATTAGTAGATGATAATCCTGGAGTTCTGAGCAGAATATCAGGATTATTCAGCAGAAGATGTTATAACGTAGACAGTATCACAGCAGGTGTGACTGCCGATCCAAGATTTACAAGAATTACAATTGTAACAAGCGGAGATGAGTTGATTCTGTCACAGATTGAGAAGCAGGTCAGAAAGCTGGAAGACGTTGTTGAGATTAAGGTGCTTGCTCCGGAAGAGTCCGTATTTCGTGAACTGATCATGGTGAAGATCCGTGCCAATGCAGCACAGAGATCAGAAGTCAGCGCGATCGCAGATATTTTCCGTGCCAAGGTTGTTGACGCAGGCAAGGAGTCGCTGATCATCGAACTTACAGGCAATCAGTCCAAGCTTGGCGCATTCTTAAATCTTCTGGACGGCTATGAGATACTGGAACTTGCAAGAACCGGTATTACAGGGCTTTCAAGAGGAAGCGATAATGTAACGATTATCGAATAGTTATACCAGCAGAGATAACGATGGTCTCTAAATGCGGTGTGAAGAGCATCAGCATTTGACAATATATTTTATTATTCATTAGGAGGATGATACATATGTCAGCAAGAATTTTTTACCAGGAAGATTGTAATTTAGCTGAATTGGAAGGAAAGAAGATCGCTATTATCGGTTATGGCAGTCAGGGACATGCACATGCCCTGAACCTGAAAGAATCAGGATGCGATGTAATCGTAGGTCTTTATGAAGGAAGTAAGTCATGGGCAAAAGCAGAAGCTCAGGGACTGAAGGTTTATACAGCAGCAGAGGCTGCTAAGCAGGCAGACATCATCATGATTCTGATCAACGATGAGAAACAGGCTGCACTTTACAAGAACGATATCGAGCCAAACCTTGAAGAAGGTAACATGCTGATGTTCGCTCATGGTTTCAACATTCACTTCAATCAGATTGTACCACCGAAGTATGTTGATGTTACTATGATCGCACCTAAGGCACCGGGACACACAGTAAGAAGCGAGTATCAGGCTGGTAAGGGAACACCTTGCCTGGTAGCTGTAGAGCAGGATTACACAGGAAAGGCTCTTGACAGAGCACTTGCTTATGGTCTTGGAATCGGCGGAGCAAGAGCTGGTATCCTTGAGACAACATTCAGAACAGAGACAGAGACTGACCTCTTCGGCGAGCAGGCTGTACTTTGCGGTGGTGTTTGTGCTCTTATGCAGTGTGGATTTGAGACACTGGTTGAAGCTGGATATGATCCGAGAAATGCTTACTTCGAGTGTATCCATGAGATGAAGCTGATTGTTGACCTGATCTACGAATCAGGATTCGCAGGAATGAGATATTCTATCTCTAACACAGCTGAGTACGGTGATTACATCACAGGACCTAAGGTAGTAACAGCTGAGACAAAGAAAGCAATGAAGCAGATCCTGAAAGACATCCAGGATGGTTCATTCGCAAAAGAATTCCTGTTAGACATGTCAGCAGCAGGTGGACAGGCTCACTTTAAAGCAATGAGAAAGATTGCTTCTGAGCATCCGTCAGAGAAGGTTGGCGAGGAGATCAGAAAGCTGTACAGCTGGAGTGATTCTAACAAGCTGATCAACAACTAATCTAAATATTGAATAACAGAGATTACCGAGACCGTTGCGTATGCAGCGGTCTCTTTGCTATACTGAAAACAAGAATCGGAGACACAAGGAGGAAGACCTATGATCATACCACATTACTACGAAGACCCTCATATGCTGCACGAGAATACCATGCCGAACCGGGCATACTATGTTCCGGCATCAAAACGGATGGACAATCTGATCGAACACAGAGAAGAGTCAGATCGTCTGCAATCGTTAAATGGTAACTGGAAGTTCCGTTATTATAAGAGCATCTATGATCTGCAGGATGAATTTTACAAGACTGATTATCCAGTAGAAGAATATGATACGGTTCAGGTGCCGGGGGTATGGCAGAATTACGGTTATGAGTCTCAGCAGTATATCGAATCCGATTATCCATTTCCGGTGGACCCTCCTTATGTGCCGTTAGATAACCCGTGCGGGGCATACATTCATAAGTTTCAGTACAAAACGAATGCAGATGCGCCAAAAATGTATCTGGAATTTGAAGGCGTGGATTCCAGCTTTTATGTGTGGCTGAACGGAACATACGTGGGTTATGGTCAGGTGTCGCATTCTTTGAATGAGTTTGATATCACAGATCAGATCGCAGAAGGAGAAAATACGCTGGCTGTTCTGGTGTTGAAATGGTGTGACGGAAGTTATCTGGAAGATCAGGACAAGTTTCGTATGTCGGGAATCTTCCGGGATGTATATCTGTTGGAACGCCCGAGGCAGTGCATTTACGATTACACGATCCGTGCAATGCCGGAAGCAGATGATCGAAAAGGGAAGATACAGATTCAGACCAGCTATCTGGATCAGGTGCTTCCTGTAATGGCAAGAGTATACACGGCAGATAACTGTCTGATTCACGAAATAACATTTGAAAATGAGACTCAGCTGGTAATCGATGATCCTGTGCTATGGAACAGTGAACAGCCGTATCTCTATACGCTGGTTCTGGAAACAGAACATGAAGTCATCACAGAGTATGTCGGAATCCGGGAGATCCATGTCGAGAATAGCATCGTCTATATCAATGGGGCACCTGTGAAGTTCCGTGGTGTGAACCGCCATGATTCCGATCCGGTAACAGGATTTGCCATCAGCGTAGAGCAGATGAAGAAGGATCTGGAGCTGATGAAGCAGCATAATATCAATGCAATCCGCACCAGCCACTATCCGAATGCACCGATGTTTTATCAGATGTGTGATAAATACGGATTTTTCGTGATTGATGAAGCAGATTATGAGAGTCATGGAACGATGAATCTGTATTATAAAAATGACACCCGTGAGGAGCGGACGAGCAGATGGAATGAGCTGATTACGGATAATCCGGAATATGAAGAAGCAGTGTTGGACAGAGTGAAGAAAATGATAGAGCGTGATAAAAACAGACCATGCGTAGTTATCTGGTCGATGGGCAATGAAAGCGGTTACGGCTGTACAACCGAGAAAGCGCTTGCATGGACGAAAGCGTATGATCCAGGCCGACTTACACATTATGAAGGTGCTTTGCACAAAGGGAAAAAGCGCAGATATGATTATTCCAATCTGGATCTCTACAGCAGAATGTATCCGCTTTATGAGCAGGTGGAAGAATACTGTGAATCTGAACCTGATAAGCCGATGATCCTGTGCGAATACTGCCACTCTATGGGAAACGGAGCCGGAGATTACGAAGATTATTTTGAAATGATTGAGACATACGACTGTCTCTGTGGCGGATTTATCTGGGAATGGTGCGACCATGCTATTTACAAAGGAAAAGCTGCGAATGGAAAGGGTATTTATTATTATGGCGGTGATCATGGAGAGTATCCGAATGACGGTAATTTCTGTATGGACGGAATGGTATATCCCGACCGTACACCACACACGGGACTGCTGGAATATAAGAACGTGCACAGACCTGTTCGGGTAGTGAGTTATAACCAGACGGAAGGGATAGTGCTCCTGAAAAATGAGATGAATTATCTGAGTCTTCAGGAGTATGTGGATGTTACTTATGAGGTGACTTGTGACGGAGCACTCGTGGAATCTGGACAACTGGATCTGACAGATGTTCCAGCAATCCGTCCGCATCAGACAGGAAACGTACAGTTACCTGTCAATGTGCCGGAGAAGGGCAGGGTCTATTTAAAATTGACCTATCAATTGAAACATGCAGATGCATTCCGTAGTCAGGCATATGAACTTGGGTTTGATGAGATATTACTGGAAAATGTAGATGGAAGCAATCGGAGAGTTACAGACTGGCTTAACAGTAATATGGAAAATGCCGAAGCGATAGAAGTGGAAGAAACAGAGCGGCAGCTGATCGTGAAAGGTGCGCGTTTCTGTTATACCTACGATAAACTTCACGGCATCTTTGGACAACTGGAGGCGGGTGGCAAAGTATTATTGGATCGGCCAATGGAAGTGAATGTATGGCGGGCACCGACGGACAACGATCGGATTATCCGCGTAGAATGGCAGAAAGCAAGGTATCATCAGACAACAACGAGAGCCTACACCACGGAGTATGCAGTGACCGATGCCGGAGTAGAAATCCACAGTAAGATGGCACTGCTTGCAATCACAGTACAGAGACTCATGGATATCGATACAGTTTGGAAAATCGATGCGGATGGAAGAATATCAGTAAAAATGGATGTCGTGAAGAATCTGGAGCTGCCGGAACTTCCGAGATTTGGTCTGCGCCTGTTCCTGAAAAAGGATATGGATCAGCTGGAATATTATGGCGTAGGACCACAGGAAAGTTATATCGATAAATGCAAAGCAGGCAGTCATGGAATCTATACGGGCAGCGTAACGGATCAGCATGAGGATTATATCCGTCCACAGGAAAACGGAAGCCATGCAGACTGCGATTACGTGATCGTGAAAGGAAGCGTACTTGGAATTGTTGCATATGGTGCACAGTCGTTTGCATTTAACGTATCTGAGTATACGCAGGAAGAACTGACGGAAAAAGCGCATAATTATGAGCTTGTACCACGCGGAAGTACCGTGTTGTGTCTGGACTATAAACAGAATGGAATCGGATCGCAGAGCTGTGGACCGAGACTGAAAGAGAAGTATCGATTCGATGAAGAGAGATTTACATTTGAAATGAATCTGAATCCATTGTATGGTACAATGATAGAAAAGTAGTGGAGGATGACTGATGCGGGATACTATTCTGATCGTAGAAGATGATGAAATGATCTGTCAGGGAATTGTGGATGCACTGCAGCTACGTAACTGGAAAACGGATGTGGCAGCGACCTGCGAAGAGGCAGAGAAGAAGATAAAAGAGTATACGTATATGTTGTATATTCTGGATATGAAGCTGCCGGATGGCAACGGGATTGCTCTTTGCCGGAAAATCAGAACCGCTACGGAAAATCCGGTTTTGTTCCTATCAGCGTATGACAATGAAAGCTATATTGTCGAAGGACTTGAAGCAGGCGGCGATGACTATGTGGTGAAGCCGTTTCGGACACTGGAGCTGCTTGCACGCATCAAATCCCTGCTGAAGCATTCGAATCAAACTCAGCAGATGAGACCAGAAGGCATCCGGAGCGGACATATTTTTCTGAATCTGAATAGTCATACCGTGTATGTGAATGACCGCGTGGCAGATCTGACGCTGACGGAATATCGCATTTTATACAGCCTGATAAATAATGCTCCTGGTCTGGTCACACGGGGGAAACTTTTGGATCTGATTTGGGAGAACAATGATCATGACGTGGATGATAACGCACTGTCAGTGTATATGAACCGGATTCGCAGCAAGTTGGCAGTCGATTCAGAGCCTGTGCCGATAGAGACCAGACGAGGACTTGGCTATCGGTGGACAGACAGAACCGAGGTTGTGTATGGATCATTTTTCTAAAAAAGACATGTTAAAAATCACAGGAAAATGGCTCGTTATCTTTGGAACGATAATGATTATTTTCTGTGCATATCAGTATCGTCTGGGAAGTATGTATACTTCCCGGATGATATCGCTTATTGGCAGCCTGGAACATCAGACAGATGTTGAGACTGCCATTTTTGGTGAATTTCAGGAGGAAGATTATCAGAGTGGGTTGCAGAGCATACGGGATGCAGGACTTGAAAAGACAGGTAAGGATAACCTTTACCAGACGATTATATCTTATGGTAGAAATTGGTATGTTGTGATGACAGTAATGCTCTGTCTGACAGGAATGGCATATGATTGTTACCGGTGCAGGAAAAATGCTGTGAGAGCCGAAAAATATGCAGAACAGATACGGGAAGAAGAGCGGACCAGATTACAGGAAGAAAAAGATTACGTGATAAAAGAACGTGAGAAGATGGGAGCCTATATGGAGAATATTGCTCATCAGTTGAAAACTCCGACGGCAGGAATGATGCTTGGACTAGAGTATCTGCAGGATACGGAAGCAGATGAGCAGAGACAGAGAAGACTGGGGCAATGCATTAACCAGCTGGAGCGTATGTCAGACATGACGGCATCACTGCTCCGGCTTGCGCAGATTGATTCCGGAAAGATATGGATAAAAAAGAAGAAAGAGAATCTGTCAGAGCTTCTGTATGAGTCTGCAGATGCAGTAGAGCCACTGAGGGCGGCGAAAAGTATCGATTTTCAACAGGAAATCCCTGAAGAAACTATGTTATCATGTGATGCATTCTGGATCAGGGAGGCATTTAAAAACTTATTGAAAAATGCCACAGAGCATACACCGGAAAACGGGCAGATACGTATGAC
>OLNL01002656.1_pt1 | contig 13306 bp, 13 predicted proteins | sample 1672181 | NCBI WGS metagenome assembly OLNL01 (sample SAMEA3136656, study PRJEB25190) | human gut metagenome | biome: human gut; feature: human-associated habitat; material: faeces | place: Austria | collected 2013
CCGAGGGTGCTCCCGCGGACGCCGACCTGCCCGGCGGCTCCCCCGCGGCCGCCTACGGGGCCTTCCTCGAGGAGCACGCCCGCGCCTGGATGCCCCGCTTCGCCGAAGCCGTCGCCGCGGAGTCGCGCGTCCCCTTCTACCGCGACGCGGCCGCGTTCCTCGGCGCGATCGTCGCACAATAAGCTTCCGTGCTCCCGGCGATTGCCAAACTGGTAGTTTTTTGACAGAACAAAACAGGCCTATGAACAGGTAAAATACAATATATTACCTGTTCATAGGCCTGTCAAAAAACACTCGGTTTGGCAATCGCCGCAGCAGCATCTCCAGGATTTCGCGTTTTTGCTTCTCGGGCTATCCGTCCCAGATGACGCACGAGGGTTGGGGGACGGCGATGCGCGCCTCCTCGCGTGGCTCGTCCGTGGCCGGATCGAGGGCGAACATGACCACCTCGTCGCTGTCCTGGTTGGCCACGGCCAGGTGCCGTCCCTCGGGGGAGAGCGAGAAATGGCGCGGGCCTCGCCCGCCGCACGGGCAGTCGGCGAGCGGGGTAGCGATGCCGTCCCGGTCAATGCCGAACAGCGTCAGACGGTCGCTGCCGCGCACGGACACGTACAGGTGGTGCCCGTCCGGCGAGAACGCGGGATGCGCCGCGCGCACGTCGCCGGGGACCACCGGCAATCCGAGCCGTCCTGTTTGCGTCCAGCCCGTGCCCGCCCGGTCGTACCGGTACAGCAGCACGTCGTTCGCCAGCTCGTTCACCAGGGCTGCGAGCGGCAGGCGGGGATGGAACGCCAGCATGCGCGGGCCGGAGCCGGGCGGCACGCGCACCGTCTCCACCGGCGGCGTCTCGAGCGTGCCGGTGGCCTCGGCCCGGTAGAGCGTCACGGTGTCGGTTCCCAGGTCTACCACGGCCAGCAGGCCCGTGCCGGGCACGAAGCACGCCGAGTGCACGTGCGGCGCGCTTTGCCGCGCGTGGTTCGGCCCGCTTCCCGCATGGCGTATCGACGGCAGGCCGCCGCAGGGGTTCCCGTTGGCGTCGAGCAGGCACAGCCCCACCGAGCCGCTTGCGTAGTTCGCGCCGTAGAGGCAGCGCCCGTCGGGATGCACGGTGGCGAAGCATGTGCCGGCGTCGGCAGGCGACGAGCACGTGCCCCGGCAGCAAAGCGTCCCGTCCTCCGCCACGTCGTAGGCGGCCAGGCAGCTGCGGTCGGCGAGCTCATGGGCTGCGTACAGGGTGCTTGTCGCGCTTCCGCCGGGCTTCGTCTCCGTGCCGGCCTCCGCGCCTGCGGGCGAACCGGCCGACTGCGCGCGCACGAGGTACGAGGGGTTCGGCGCGTGCGTCCCCGCGTTCACCACATGCAGACGGCGCTCGTCCTCGTCGAACGCGAGCACGTAGATGCCCTCGCTCGCGGTGTCCTCGGTATAGGTCCCCACGAACAGACGCCGCTCCGCCCTTGCTCGCTGCATGGCCCGTCTCCTTTCCTCGCGGCGTGCTAACCGCGCTCCTCGGCCAGCTCTTCCCGGTCCAGCACGTGGAAGCGGCGGTAGAGCCGAAGCGTGGCCACGCGGTTCCACGCCGTGATCAGCGGCCCGGTCATGAACGCCGCCACCACGGTGAACACGCCGATGGGCCCGCCGGCCAGCACGGCCACCACGGTCACGAGGATGTCCTGCGCCATGCGCACGGGCGTGTAGGAGAACCGCGTGCGCGCCACGATGACGGGCGCGATGGCGTCGATGGGCGCCACGCCCATGCGCGTTTTCAGGTACAGCGACACGCCCAGCGTGAACAGCAGCGTTCCCAGCACCAGGTGCATGCCCGCGCTCACCAACCCCGAGGGCTGCCAGGGCAGCAGGTGGTAGATCCAGGTGAAAAGCTCAATCAGGTACCCCACGAACACCATGTTGATGATCGTGCCCAGGCCGATTTGCCACTTGTCGAACGCGAACACCGCCACGAGGATAACCAGGTTCACCAACAGCTGGAACGTGCCGAAGTCCATGCCCACGAGCGCGCTCAGCCCCAGGTTCATGGCGGTGAACGGGTCCACGCCCACGTTGCCCACACGACACACGGTGGTGCCCAGCGCGATGCACACCACGCCGATGCACGAGAACAGCAGCTTGCCCTTCAGGTTGTACGTGTGGCGCAGGTCCATCCACCGTGCCATCAGCCGTCGCCCCGCTCGAACGATGGGTACAGCGCCATGCCGCCGTCAACGAACAGGCTCGTGCCGGTGACGTAGCTGGACTCGTCCGACGCGAGCCAGGCTGCGGCGGCGGCCACCTGCTCCACCGTGCCGATCCGGTGCAGGGGGATCATGCGCTCCGTCTGGGCGCGCGCCTCGGGGTCCTCGAACTTCTCGGCGTTGATGGGCGTCTCGATGGCGCCCGGCGCGATGCAGTTCACGCGGATGCCGAGGTGGGCGTACTCAAGCGCGATGGTCTCGCTGAACAGCTTCACGCCGCCCTTGCTGGCCGCGTAGTGTGCGAACGTGGGCCAGGGGATGCGCTCGTGGACGGACGACAGGTTGACGATGCAGCCTTTCCGATCCTGCTCGACGAAGTGCCCGAGCGCCGCCTTCGAGCCCAGGAACACGCCGGTTAGGTTCACGGCGAGCGTCTTCTCCCACACGTCGAGGGGCAGCTCGTGGGTGGGGTGGCGCGACTCGATGCCGGCGTTGTTCACCCACACGTCGATGCCGCCGAAGTGCTCGAGCGCGGCGTCGCGGAGCTTGGGCGCGCCGTCCTCCTGCGAGATGTCCGCCTGCACGAGCATGACGCGGGCGGACTTGCCCGGCGCGTTGAACTCGTCGGCGAGTTTCTGGGCCTCGCCGCGGTGCTTGTCGCTGTGGAAGTTGACGACGACGCTCATGCCCTCCTGCAGGAATCGCCGTGCAATGCCGTGGCCGAGGCCGACGGACGCGCCGGTGACGACGGCGGTCTTGCCGTTGAGGTCGGGATACATGGTGCACCTCCTTTGAAGGGGCCGATTCGCAGAAGTATGAGGGCGCTCGGCGGCGCGCTTGCGCGGCAGCGGGGGAGCGTGGCGCTCCCGTCACGGCATTGCCACGCGCCCGGCACCGGCCGAGGGCGGCAGGAGGGGGAGGGGTCGCCGCTCCGTTGCGATGGTGCTATAATACCTATGATTTGTTACATTGCGACAAATAGAGAGCCAGCTGGGCACGACGCAATCACCATCCGATGCGGGACGGCATGTTCGCAGCGAGGGTGCGGCCGCGTCGGCGGGCAACCGGCGGGCGGAGGGGCGGACCTGCCGCGCAGGCAGGCCGCACAGGGGGTCGGAATTCGCATGTTCAACCTGCTCACGACAGGCTATCTGTTCCTCGGCGGCGCCGGGGCGGGCGCGCTTGTCGTGCTGAGCGCGCTCGAATGCGCCAACGTGCGGCGCCGGTTCGCCTTCCCGCCTTCCCGCTCCACCCGCATCGAGCGGGCTTTCGCGCTGCCCGACGAGTTCTTCGCTCGCAGCTGGCCCGTGTGCTTCGTAGCCTTGGCGGCCGGCATGCTCTGCCTGCTCGCAGACCTCGGCCGTCCGGAGCGCCTGCTGTACCTGCTCACGTCTCCGGAGCCGTCGGCTATTGCCGTGGGCGCCTACGCGCTGGTCCTTGCGCTCGTCTGCGCCGGCGGATTCTCGCTGGTGGAGCTGCTGGACGGGCTGCGCATCCGACCCGCTGCGGTAGGAGGTGTGGCGGCGGTCGGCGTGGCAGCGGGGCTCGTGACCGTGGCGTACACGGGCGTGCTGCTGCAGGGCTTGGCGTCGGTGCTGTTCTGGCAGACGATGTTGCTGCCGGCGCTGTTCGCGCTGTCCTCGCTGTCGTGCGGCGTCGCCTGCGCCTTCCTGGGCGCCGCATTCGTCGAGACGCGCCGCCCCATCACGCGTCCGCTTGCGCGCCTTGCGCTCGTCGACGGGGTGCTGGTCGTGCTGGAGGCCCTGGTGCTGGCTGGCTACCTGGCTTGGGCGTTTACGGGAGAGGGCACGGCGTCTGCGGCGCAGGCGCTCGTCGCGGGCGACCTGCGCTGGGTGTTCTGGGGCGGCGCGGTCCTGTGCGGCCTGGCGGTTCCGTTCGCTCTCGAGCGCTACCTCACGCACGGCAACAGCCGCACGCAGCTTCTGTGGATCGCGGCTGCCCTGCTCGCGGGCGGGTTTGCACTGCGGCTCTGCCTTGTGGGGGCCGGGGCCTACGATGTGACTCAGCTGCCCGGTCAGCTGTTCGGTTTGACGATAGGATGAGAGGCATGACCATGAGACGACGCAACGCCGACCGCACCATGCGGGACGCCCCCTACGAACTCACCGACAAGGAGGCCGAGATCAGGGCCGCCACCTCGTACGTGCCGCGCAAGTCCTCGCGTAACGGCGCGGTCATCTTCAGCATCGCCGTGTTCGTGGTGACCTGCGCTGTCGTGCTGGGAGTCGCCCGTATCGCGACCGGCGGCATCGGCCTAGCCGCCATCGCCGCCGCGTTGCTCACGGCGCTGCTCGTGCTGTCCTCCACGCACATCGCGCTCTCCTGGGAGAAGGTGGTGGTGCTGCGTTTCGGCAAGCTGGCGCGCGTCGTGGGGCCGGGCCTGTACTTCACCGTACCGCTCATCGAGCATGGCACTATCCGCGTGGACCAGCGCACCATCGCCACGCCCTTCTACGCCGAGAAGACCCTCACGGCCGACCTCGTGCCGGTGACGGTGGACGCGGTGCTGTTCTGGGTGGTGTGGGATGCCGAGAAGGCGTGCACCGAGGTGGAGGACTACTACGCCGCCGTGTCGTTTCTCGCCCAGACGGCCATGCGCGAGGCCGTGGGCCGTTCGACCGTGGCCGAGGTGGCGCTGCGCCGCGACCAGCTGGACATCGAGATAAAGGAGGACATCGAGAAGGAGGCGGCCAACTGGGGCGTCGACATCATCTCGGTGAAGGTACGCGACATCCGCATCCCCGACGAGCTGCAGGAGGCCATGAGCCTGGAGGCCCAGGCCGACCGCGAGAAGAACGCGCGCATGTCCGTGGCCAGCGTGGAGGGCGACCTGGCCGAGATGCTGGCCGAGGCCGCGCGCATCTACGGCGACCCCGAGGCGGCCCTGAAGCTGCGCACGATGCTCATGCAGTACGACACCGTGAAGAAGTCGAAGAGCGCCGTGGTCACGGTGCCCAGCTCCTTCTCGGACGGCTTCGCCGATGCCGCGGACAAGGGCGGCGCCAACGGGTCCGGCAGGGCGCCCTCGGGCGCGGCGAAGGGCGGCCGGTGACGAGGTCGGCGCCGGGCGCGCATCGTTCGCCCGCATCGCCCGTTGCGGGGATTGCGCGAACGTTGCACGGCTTGCAACCTGCGGCAACGCGCTTCTGCTATGATGAAAGCTAACCGACACCGTGAGAGAAAGCCCTATGAGCCCGCTTGAGTCGTTCGAAATAGATTACAGCAGCGGCCTGCCCGTATGGATACAGGTGAAGAACCGCATCGCCTACCTCATAGGCTCGGGCGCCTACGTGCCGGGCGACCGCCTTCCCACGGTGCGCGCGCTGGCCGTGGACCTGGACATCAGCTACAACACGGTGAACCGCGCCTACATGGACCTCGAGCGCGAGGGCTACATCTCCACGCGGAAGGGACGCGGCACGTTCGTGGCCGAGCGTCATTCCGTGGGCGCCGACCTGGCTGCGAACAGCCCGGTGGAGCTGCTCGTGGACGACATGATCCGCGCCTGCGCCAACGCCGGCCTCGCCGACGACGACATCGTGGCCATGGTGGCTGCCCGCTTGGCGAGCAAGAAGCTCGCGCACTCGGCGCGCGTCCGCCCGACGCGCCGTTACCGATCGGGAACAACAGCGCGAAAACCCCTTGACCGTTCCCGATCGGTAATAGTATTCTCAAGTTGCTAGGTTTATTACCGAACGGGAACGTGGTATCCATGGATCGAATATTCTCGGTAGAAGACTTCGGCGCGATCGTTCGCGCACGACGGAAAGAACTCGGCTATTCCCAACACCAGCTTGCTGACTTTTGCGGATGCGGGACGCGCTTCATCTCCGACCTGGAAAACGGGAAGGACACCATCCAGCTAGGCAAAGCTTTAGACGTGGCCGCCATGCTGGGATTGAACGCTTACCTGGCAAGCAGGGAGGGAATCAAATGACGCAGGGCGAAAAGCTCAAGGTGTACCGAGGGGCTCGCCTGGTCGGTGAATTGGACATGTCCGACGGCGAGTCGTTTTACGGCTTTACCTACGCGGAGTCCTATCTGGGCGATCCTACAGCTCTTCCCCTGTCGGCTAGCTTACCGCTTTCGGGCAGACGTTTTCTGGGGCCTCTTGCCTTGCCGTTCTTCGAGGGGCTGCTGCCGGAAGGCGATGCCCGCTCCGCTGTCGCCAGGCAGTTCCATGCCTCTTCGAACAACCCGGCACAGCTGTTGCGCCTTCTAGGGCGCGATTGTGCTGGCGATGTGATGGTGGTGGAGGAGGGCGATCCTGCTCAACCGCCGGCTCATGATCGGTATCTTCGGCTGCCGAACGGGCTGGAGGGCATCGCGCGCGACCCGTTGCGAGAAATCGCAGGCCTTCGTGCGGAGTACCGCCTGTCGCTGGCGGGAGCTCAGGAGAAGATCGCGCTGTACCATGATGACCGCGAGCCGCTTGAGGACGGATGGTACATCCCCCTGGATGGTTCTCCTTCGAGCCATATAGTGAAGCCGCAGACATCCGACCGGTTTCCTCATCTCGCCCTCAACGAATACCTCTGCATGAAGGCTGCGTCGCTTCTCGGCATCGAAACGGCCGAGGTGTTTCTGCTAAGCGCGGCGCACCCCCTTCTCGTGGTCGAGCGTTTCGATCGCAAGGCCACGGAATCCCGAACCGCAGAGGGGCTTCGCGTGATTGAACGCGTGCACCAGGAAGACGTCTGCCAAGCCCTCGGATACCGTTCGGACGAGAAATACGAGAGTCTGTCGAGCGCTTACGTTCCAGAGGCGGTGAACCTGCTCGTGTCCTATGCCGAACGTCCTGCGGAAGCTTTGCGCAAGTTGCACGGGCTCATGCTGTTCAACTATCTGATAGGCAATTGCGACGCTCACCTTAAGAATTATTCGCTAACCTGGACCGGTGCTGCCTCCGTGAGCCTTGCTCCGGCATACGATCTTGTGTCGACGGCGGTATACGACGGTCGGTTCGGAGCCAAGCTGAGCCGAAGCATGGGCCTGCGCGTGGGGGAGCATCTGAATATCGACAAGGTGAATGCCAGCGACTTCGAGCTGCTTGCGAAAGAACTGCGGCAGCCGGTTCGGCAGGCTGCGGTCGAGTGCGCGCGCTTGCGGGAGGGGCTGCCCGATGCGCTGCGGCGTGCAGCCGAACAGGCGGCGAGCTCGGGTTTCGGCGAGGAGGCCGGCGCATTGGCCGATCGCATCCTTTTCGGTGCCAAAGTCCGCATGAGAACGTTCGACCGATAAACCGCGAACCTCCCTACCTCCAAACGAGCGTAGTCTACTCTATTGATTGTCGCAAGACATTGTGATAATGTGACAATATCAGATTTGGCCAATTCTGTGGTGGAGGTGTAAGGGGGCATCCGGAGATTGGGCCTTGCCAGGGGAATGCGCATCCGCTCCAAGGCAACCATCGCACGGGAACTCCCATCGGCATTCAAGGAGGAGAAATGTCGGAAGGAATCGCCCCTTGTCCGGGGCTTACGCGGCGAAGCTTTCTTAAAACTACCGGCGTGCTTGCCGGCGTTGCAGCAGCAGGGACGGCGGTAATGCCCAAATTGCAGGCATTGGCGGAAGAAGGGGGACGGAAGACGTCGTCCGAAGATCAAGTGTTCCACGGCGTATGCCGCGGCAACTGCATGAACGGATGCCCGTTGGAGATACACGTGCGCGGGGGCAAGGTGGCGCGTGTCCGCAATGCCGAATGCCCTGATCCGCAGTACAATCGTATCTGCCTCAAAGGAATCACGCATCCGCAGCGCATCTACTCTCCCGATCGCCCGCTTTATCCCATGAAGCGCGTCGGGGAGCGTGGCTCGGGCGAGTTCGAGCGCATCACATGGGAAGAGGCCATAGGAACCATCTGCTCTAAATGGGAGGAGCTTCGCAAAGAGCACGGGCCAGCTGCCATTGGCTTTTGGTCGCAATCGGGGAGTTTCGGTCTGCTCAACGGCTGCCATTACCTCGGGGCATACAACCGCCTTATGGGCAAGCTCGGCGCCATTCCCATTTCAGGCGCTATCGACATGAACTATTACACTGCCTCCTCGGCGATGTACGGTGGTGGCCTGTCGGGATCCTATAACGAGATAACCGACTTGCGCAACGCGCGGACGGTCATCGCGTGGGGCACGAACTTCACGGAAGCGCAGATGCAGTCCTGGCACTTCTTGGCCGATGCCATCGAGGCGGGGTGCAAGGTCGTCGTCATCGACCCGTCGTTCACAACGCTCGCGTCCAAGGCCGACCTGTTCGTGCCGATCCGTCCCGGCTCCGATGCCGTGCTGGCTTTCGCCATGGCCAATATCCTGATCGAGGAAGACCTGATCGACGTTCCGTTCCTGCTGAAGTCGACGGTTGCACCTTTCCTCGTAAAAGAGGATGGCACATACCTGCGCATGAGCGATCTCGGCGTCGCTCCTACCGAGGGTCCGGTGAACGCCCAAACGGGGAAGCCGTCGGTTGTCGACCCTATTGTCGTATGGGACGAGGCGAAGGGGGAGCTCCGGGCGGAGGGCGAGGCAGCGTCGCCAGCGCTTAAGGGTTCCTATCAGGTTGAGGGCCATGCGGTGAGAACCGCCTACGATTTGCTGCTCGACCGTATCCGCGAGTATCCACCCGAGGTCGCGACCGATATCTGCGACGTGCCGATCGAGACGATGCGCGAGATCGTGCGCCTTTACACGGGGAACAAGCCAGCGAGCATTTTCCAGGGATTCGGATACGACCGCTACTACAACGGCCACAGCACCTTCACGGCTATCGGGGCTTTCGCCATGCTCTCCGGCAACATCGGAAAACCCGGTTCGAGTGCGGGTATTTGTCAGCCAGGCCCTATCCCCATCGATATGTCACGATGCTTCGGGCCTATCAGGCAAGTGGCGAACGTCGACGATTCTGTTGTTGATCATGGGCAAAGCTCCTATACGGCCGGTGTTTTGGCGCATAAGCTGTTGGAGGCACTTGAAACGGGGATGTACAACGGCTCGAAGTTCGTTATGAAAAGCATTTACATAAACAACTGCAACCCGCTCAATTACGTTGTCGACCGCCAGACGCTTATCAAGGTGTTCGACAAGATGGAGCTTGTGGTGACGGCTGACATCCGCATGACCGACACCTCCCCGTATGCGGACATCGTCCTGCCCGCGGCGCATTGGTTCGAGGTCGATGACTTCACCTGCGGAACCGCGTTCCTCACGCCGTACGTCTGCTTGCAGGAGAAGGCGGTCGAACCGCCGGGAGAGTGCAAATCGGACTATGAGATCCTGAATCTTCTGGCAAAAGGGATGGGCTGGCCCGAGGTGTACGATGACCTTTCTCCGCAGGAGGCGATGCAGTATCTCCTCGATACTGACACCGCGAAAAAATACGGTGTTACTTGGGAACGTCTGCAGAGGGAGAAGATCATCCGCTGGTTCCCGGAAGAGGAGTACATCTACGGTGCGGATGGAACGTTCAGCACGCCCACCAAGCGTGCCCAGTTCTACTTCGAGAAGCTTACGCCGAGCATGGACTGGGGTCAGGAGATCGACGAGGAGTTGGAGCGCTTGCCGTTTTTTATTCCTCCACAGGAAGCGTGGCCTGAAAATCCCCTGTTCGAGAAGTACCCCCTCACCTGCTTCCAAGAACATACGCGATGGCGCGTGCATTCGAACTTCAGCGAGGTGCCGTGGCTGCGCGAACTCGATCCTGAGCCGACGGTCAAGATCAATCCAGTCGATGCGAAAGCCCGCGGAATTGTGGATGGCGACATGGTGCGCGTGTTCAACGATCGGGGGCAAGCGGTGGTGAAGGCGATCTTGAGCGAGGGCATACGACCCGGCATGTGCAACATGCCCAAGGGGTGGCAGGCATGCCAGTACGTCGAGGGGCATTACAACGACCTGTCGAGCCGCGAGACGAACCCGTATGTAGCGAATTCGCAGTTCTCGGACTTGCTGGTTGAGATCGAGAAGGCGTAGGGAGGAAAACTATGCATTACGGAATGGCGATTGACCTCAAGCGCTGCATTGGCTGCCACACATGCGCCATGGCTTGCAAGGCTGCGAACAATATTCCCGAGGGGGTATGGTGGAATCGTGTCTTGACCGATGGCGGTGAGACCATGGATACTCCGAAGGGAGAGTACCCGAACCTCTCCATGCAGTTCATGGCGGTTTCCTGCCAGCACTGCGAGAATCCTGCCTGCGTGAAGGTTTGCCCGGTGGGCGCCACTTACAAGGATCCCGAGACCGGCGTGGTGCGCCAAGATTATGACAAGTGCATCGGCTGCCGCATGTGCATGGCGGCGTGTCCCTACACGGGCGTGCGTTCGTTCAATTGGGAGGAGCCGAAGTACGCCGTCGATGAGGCTTTTGGGGATGCCGATGTTCCGAGGCATCAGAAGCACGTGGTGGAGAAATGCACGTTCTGCTATCAGCGTATCGCAAAGGGCGATGACCCGGCGTGCATGGAACTCTGTCCCGGCCGCGCTCGTACCTGGGGTGATTTGGATGACCCAAGTTCCGAGGTGGCGAAGCTCGTTCGCGAGCGCGAGCACATGCAGCTCCTTCCCGAGCGCGGCACCAAACCGTCCGTCTACTACCTCCTCTAAGCAGAAAGAGGGATAACCATGTCTGAGAATAATCGGGCGGCTTCGTCGCCCAAGGCCCCTGCTGCCAGATTCGGGGGCAGGGGAATCAACATCGGCATCGCGGTCGCCGCTCTCGTGACCGTTGGGGGCCTTGCCTTGTGGGCCGTGCAGCTCTCCGGCGGCCTCGTGCAGACGGGGATGAGAAACCTGGACTCGTGGGGGCTCTACATCACCCTGTTCATGTTCCTGGTGGGCCTGTCGGCCGGCGGGCTGATCATCTCGTCGGTGCCGCGTGCCTTCGGCATGAAGGGCTTCGGCGGCATCTCGAAGGTGGCCGTGTGGACGAGTATCTGCTGCACGGTGCTCGCCATCGCCTTCGTGGTGGTGGACCTGGGGCACCCGGCACGCCTGTGGGAGCTGTTCGCGTACTCGAACCTGGGCTCGCCGCTCATGTGGGATATCATCGTGCTGGGCACCTACCTCATCCTGTCCATCGTGTACCTGTGGGCCACCCTTCGCTTCGAGGGCGGTAAGGGGTCCGAGAGGTCGCTGCGCGTCATCAGCGTGGTCGCGCTCGTGTGCGCCATCCTGGTGCACTCGGTGACAGCCTGGATATTCGGCCTGCAGCAGAGCCACGAGATGTGGTACACGGCGCTTCTGGCCCCGTGGTTCGTGTCCTCGGCGCTCGTGTGCGGCACCGCGCTCGTGCTTGTGGTGGTCATCGCCCTGCGTCGGGCGGGCTACCTCGAGCTCGACCAGGCGAACATCGTGAAGCTGGCGAAGATGCTCGGTGCGTTCGTGCTGGTGGACCTGTACTTCTTCGCCTGCGACCTCTTGACCGCCGGTTTCCCGAACGCTTCGGGCGCGGAGATGGTTGCCATGCTGATCGTCGGCCCGCTCGCCCCTTTCTTCTGGACCGAGGTCGTGGGATGTGCGCTCGCTGCCGTCGTGTGCTTCGTGCCGCGGCTCCGCACGAGCCCGTTCATCGTGGCCGCATCGCTGCTGGCCATCGTGGGCATCTTCTGCAAGCGCGTGCAGTTGCTGGTCGGTGGCTTCCAGATCCCGAACATCGATATGGCCGGCCCCCCGACGCCCTATACCGTGACCGGTTGGGAATCCGGTATGGCGGGCGCCTACCAGGGCATGGTCTACTTCCCGACGCCGCTCGAGTTCGGCGTGGCGCTGGGCGTGGTGGGCCTTGGGGCGCTCCTTTTGCTGGCAGGGTTGAAGTTCCTACCTCTCAAGCCGGCCGATTAGCCGTATTGGCATCTCGCTCGAAGCATGCCGGGTTTGCGTGTCGCCCTCCCGGCCCGGCATGCCTTCGCGGTTCGGCAGGGCGCCTGACGCCTGCACGCCGTCTTGCGGCAGGCGCCTCTTACTTGAAGGACGGTGGTTTCCATGGTCAGAAAACTCGCGCTGGCGTTGGCGACGTTCCTGCTGGTGGGTGTTTGCGTGTTCGGGGCAGGCCTGGTGGTCGATGCTACGGTAGGCCCGCCGCAGGCGATAGCGGTCGATTCTCCTTGCCCGGCCGTCGGGTGCGCGTCGGGAGAATGCCACGGGCTCGACGACGTGCCCGCGCCCGACGGCATTCACGAGATGAACTGTCCCGAAGTCTCCTGCTCGAGCGTGGAGTGCCATGCGTGGGACACGCTGGCCACGCGTTACCGCCAGGCATCCGACGCGAGTCTGAATCTGTGGGTGCTCGCGCCGGTGGTGCTTGTGGTGGCCTTGGTGCTGCTGGTGCGGAAACTTTAGGAGGCGGAGTGGCTGTGGATGCGAAGAAAAACCTCGTGATCGATATTCTCGCGTTGGGAGCATACGCGGTTGTGGCCAATCCTGTCTTCACGGGCATCGCGGTGCACGAATGGGCGGGGCTTGGGCTGGTTGTCGTGTTCTTGGTGCATACGGCCGCCCATGTCGACTGGGCGGTGGATGCGGTGCGCACGGCGTATCGCGACCCATCGTGGGTGCGCAGGGGAAACCTCGTGTTGGACGCGCTTATCGTGGTGGGTTTCATGGTGGCGACGGTCTCGGGTCTCATGGTGTCGGGCACGGTGCTGCAGGTGCTCGGGCTGTACGTACCCGGTTATTTTTTCTGGGACCCGTTGCATGCGATTGCGGCGAAGCTGCTGCTTGCACTGCTAGTAGTGCATGTGGCGGTGCACGCGCGCTGGATCGTGCGGATGGCGAGGAAGGGGAAGGGCGATGACGAACTCGATTGACGGACCGAAGGGGTGGCAGGCTCGCGCCGCCGCCTGGGAGCTTGCGGCGCTGTCGTTTCGCTACCCGGGGGCCGAGCTGGCCGGGGCCGTGGCCTCCGGCGAGTGGGCCGAGGCGGCGCGCGAGATAGCGGGGGCGCTCGGCCTGGCGCTGCCGGAGGGCCTCGGGGAGAGGCTGTCGGGGCGCTCCGGCCCGGGGGACGCCTCCGCCGAGGGCCTGCGACCCGAGGCCACGCGCCTGTTCGTCGGGGCGCCCGAGCCAGCCTGCTCGCCCTACGAGGGCGTGTGGGCCGCAGAGTCCGACG
>OLNL01002660.1_pt1 | contig 13292 bp, 16 predicted proteins | sample 1672181 | NCBI WGS metagenome assembly OLNL01 (sample SAMEA3136656, study PRJEB25190) | human gut metagenome | biome: human gut; feature: human-associated habitat; material: faeces | place: Austria | collected 2013
TTGCCTATTTCTTCCTGAAAGCATTAAGTCACGCAGGAATGCTTGCCAAATTTCAACAAAGCCTTGGAGCAAAAGTATATGATCGTAAATCAAACAAATCCCAGACAACTGACTCGAGCAGCACAGCCGCTGATTCACTGCATCACTAATCCAATTTCTATCCATGACTGTGCTAATATTATTCTGGCGGCCGGAGGCCGCCCGATCATGGCAGAACATCCCGCTGAAGTAGATGAGATTACCAGAAGCTCTCATGCACTGGCACTAAATCTTGGAAATATCACTGATGCGCGTATGAAATCCATGCCTGAATCTCTGAAAACTGCAGCCAGTCTCCACATCCCTGTTATGCTTGATCTGGTAGGTACTGCCTGCAGCAATCTGCGTTACGAATTTGCAAACAGACTTATGAACATTCATATGCCGGAACTTCTCAAGGGCAATATGTCTGAGCTTCTTGCCATGTCCGGCCAGACCGCCCATGCCATCGGCATTGATGCAGGGGATGAGGATACCGTCACAGATATCAATCGGATTCATCTGCAGGAACTTTTCCAGGAAAAAGCTGCTCAATGGAACACTACACTCCTGATCACTGGTAAGGAAGATATGATCGTTTCTGCAAACAAATGCTCATTTATCAAAAGAGGCACTCCTGCCATGTCGCAGATCACCGGAACCGGCTGTATGCTTGGCATGATCTGTGCCACTTATCTGGCAGTCACAGATCCTTTCACTGCAGCTTTCACTGCAGCTACAGAATTTGGTATCGCCGGCGAAAGAGCTGAAAAAAACAGCTCCGGCCCCGGAAGCTTCCAGGTGGAGCTGTTTGATCAGTTTTACCAGTTATCCTTATGATAAGCAGATAAAAAAGGGCGCCTATTTCCTGGCGGCCCTTTTTATCTACTTAATCTTTAGTACAGCTTAGCACCTGTCGGGATTCTGTCATCTACCATCAGAAGGTTCAGTTCTTCATGACCATCTTCCTCTGCCATAGGAAGCATCATAACTTTATACATTTGCATTCCTGTACCTGCTTTCTAATTCTGCAAAAAACTTTTTGTAATCTCTTCCTTTTCCCTTTTCAATATCATGGTAACTGTCCATTACCATCTTACGGACATCCTTCTGGTTCTCTTCCATTTCATTTATAAAATCTAATTTTCTCACTGTTGCTCCCATCGACAATTCCTCCTTTCAAATAATTTAATGCTTCATTCACTTGTTATAATCTATCGCCCCATAGCTTATCTTTCATTTCCTTTACATTTATTATAATCTTACTGCCAATACTTATGCAATAATATTTTTTCGACAACGCCAGAAGAGAATCATGCATCCTCTTCCTGTCTGTTTTTCCACTCCTGCTTCTTTTCTTTCAGTTTTTTCTGGAAATCATCAAACTCTGTCTGTTTTAATTCTTTTGTTACGGTCGTATATATATCAAGTGTCACATCACTTCTGCTATGACCACACAGGTTCTGGATCACTTTAATATTTACACCTGCTTCTACCAGACGTGTTGTAAACGTATGTCTGAGTGAGTGGCAGGAGAAGTTTGGAAGTAACACAGAATTCTTTTTTTCTTTCAGGAGCTGTTTGTCATTACAATCTCTTATAATATGCCGTAAGAAATACCCCTTGAGTTATTCCCAAGGGGCAAATTTAAAGGCGAGACTGTTCCCGGATAAACTGTAAAACTGCTTCTTTGGGAATCCGCCATGTAGATTTACCAATTCTCATCCCTCCTTTTTGGCATGAAAAAAGCAGCTAACCTATTTTTCATAGACTAACTGCTCGTGTTTTTGTTCCATATTCTGTTTTAATTTACTGAAACGTCTTCTGTTTGACTTAACTGTTTATGAACATCACGTCCACCATACATAATTCGCACTACATATACCGTTTCAGTTTCATCATCTGTTTTGTAAAATACCAGATAATTGTCCACCGGAAAAAATCGAAGTCCTCTGCTGTGCCACTGTTTCTCATCATAGAGCTGATTTCTATTTGGCATAGTATCCAGCTTCCGAATTGCCGTCATAATCCGCTCTGTCTGTCCTGCAGCATTCTCCGGGGCTAACAGTTCCTCTGAAATATATCTGAAAATATTTCGCAGATCTTTCTTTGCTCCTGCTGTATACATCACTTTATATTTCATATACCAAATTCCCGTTTCATTTCTGCTTCAACTTCATCTGCTGAATACACTCTGCCAGCCTTAATATCTTCCATGCCTTTTTCTATTTCTGCATTGAACTGTTCCTTTGTCAGAGAGCCATATGCAACAGGCTCCTCATAAGCTGGAAGTTTCATCTCAAAAGGAATTCCTCTCTGGAGTACAATCTGTCTCAGAAACATTCCTACCGCATTGGACATTGGAATTCCAAGTCTATCAAGCACCTGCTCTGCCTGTTCTTTCACTTCAGGCTCAACACGTGCAAATACATTTGCTGTTCTTGCCATAGATATCGCCTCCTCTTTTTTCTTCATTATATCTTGTTTGATTGCAAGTTGCAAGCGATTCGCAATCTGTTTTCGTAATTTCATACACTGGCAGACGGCAGGTGGCAGATAAGGTATCTCTTAAAAAGTTCATGATCTCCTCATATGACCTCCCACTTTTTACAACCGCTGACAGAATTTCTTCTTTTCTTATGGCATCTCGCTTGTCTAACAGTTCTTTCAGATTTGCTGTTGCCTGGTCATACTTTTTCTTCGCTACAATCACATCAGCCTCTGCTTTTTCAATCTTTTCTTCCAATGCTTAATCAGTACCGTTCCATCTATTCTGTAAATCGCACCTGCATCACTTGCAAGTTCCAAAAATTTCTTATGGGAGATACTGTAAATGATTTCTGCCTGTTGATAGCGCAGATACTGTCGGCGTAATTTTCTAAGCTGCTCTGGTACTTCTTTCATACTTGTAATTGGTTTATAACTTTTACCCATGATGTTTTCCTCCAAAATTAGATTTACTGTTTTACAGAAGCTGACCGCTGGGATCTGACTTTCCAAGGACGAAAAAAAGCACCTCTTAGATTAACTCTAAGAAGTGCTCTTACTTCATTGCCCAAACCTGTGCCCTTTCACCTGAAATTCGTCATGCTTCATAACGATTCATCATTCTCCCAAATTTTGTTGTCAAATTGTTGTCAAATGCGGTCTGACATCATGGTTTTAGACATTTTATATTTAATTTTAGTACAGCTTTGCACCAGCTGGGATATGGTTATCAACCATCAGAAGATGAAGTTTTTCTTCGCCCTCTTCCTCATGGATTGCACTGAGAAGCATTCCACAGGATTCAATTCCCATCATAGCTCTTGGTGGCAGGTTAGTGATCGCAATTAAGGTCTTTCCAACCAGTTCTTCTGGCTCGTAATAAGCGTGAATACCGCTTAAAATCGTACGATCTGTGCCTGTTCCATCATCCAGAGTGAACTGTAACAGCTTCTTGGATTTCTTAACAGCTTCACACGCTTTAACCTTTACAGCTCTGAAATCTGACTTGCTGAAAGTATCGAAATCAACAAATTCCTCAAATAAAGGCTCTACCTTTACCTTGGAGAAGTCGATAACTTCTTCCTTCTCAGGTGCTGCTGTGGAAGTGCTGTTTTCTGACTTCGCAGACTTCTTGTCAGCGTCCAGGGACTTCATTGTCGGGAACAGCAGCACATCTCTGATCGCTGCACTGTTTGTCAACAGCATACACATTCTGTCGATTCCGAATCCGATACCGCCTGTAGGAGGCATACCGATCTCCAGCGCGTTCAGGAAGTCTTCGTCTGTTGTATTCGCTTCATCGTCTCCCTGTGCAAGCAGCTCTTCCTGTGCTTTGAAACGTTCTCTCTGATCGATCGGATCGTTCAGCTCAGAGTATGCGTTCGCCATCTCCCATCCGTTCATAAAGAACTCGAAACGCTCTGTATATTCCGGATTCTCCGGTTTTTTCTTTGTCAGCGGAGAAATCTCGATCGGATGATCCATTACAAATGTAGGCTGGATCAGGTGCTCCTCTGCAAATTCTTCGAAGAAGAGTGCAAGGATATCTCCTTTTTTGTGACGCTCTTCAAACTCTACATGATGCTCTTTTGCAAGTGCTCTTGCCTGTTCCAGTGTCTCCACTTCGTTCCAGTCCACACCTGCATATTTTTTCACTGCATCTACCATTGTGATTCTCTCAAACGGCTTTCCTAAATCCATCTGCACACCGTTGTATTCGATCACAGTTGTTCCAAGTACTTCCTGTGCAACATGACGGTACAGATTCTCTGTCAGATCCATCATTCCGTTATAGTCTGTATACGCCTGGTACAACTCCATCAATGTAAATTCCGGATTGTGTCTTGTGTCAAGACCTTCGTTACGGAATACACGTCCGATCTCGTATACGCGCTCCATTCCTCCGACAATCAGTCTCTTCAAGTACAGCTCAAGAGAGATGCGGAGTTTGAAATCTTCATCCAGTGCGTTGAAGTGTGTTTCGAACGGTCTTGCAGCAGCACCTCCGGCATTGGATACGAGCATCGGTGTCTCTACTTCCAGGAATCCCTGTCCGTCCAGATATCTTCTGATCGCGCTTAAAATCTTAGAGCGGTTGATAAATGTCTGTTTTACATCCGGATTCATGATCAGATCCACGTATCTCTGACGGTAGCGGATATCTGTATTTGTCAGTCCGTGGAACTTCTCCGGCAGAATCTGAAGACTCTTGGAGAGCAATGTCACGGAAGAAGCGTGGATGGATTTTTCTCCTGTCTTTGTCTCAAACACTTCTCCTGTGATTCCGATCACATCGCCGACATCCATCTTCTTAAACTCTTTGTAAGCTTCTTCTCCGATGCTGTCTCTTGCAACGTAAGACTGAATATTTCCCTGCAAATCCTGTACATTGCAGAAAGATGCTTTTCCCATCACACGTTTGGACATCATACGTCCTGCGATAGAAACTTCTTTTCCTGCAAGCTCTTCAAAATTCTCTTTGATCTCCAGACTGTGATGTGTCTGGTCATATTTTGTGATCACAAACGGATCTTTTCCGTTTGCCTGTAAATCCGCCAGTTTTTCGCGGCGAACTTTTCTCAACTGATTTAAATCTGGTTCCTGCTGTGCTTTTTTCTGCTGTTCGGACACGATATTTTCTCCTTCCTTTTCAGGCATCCGGTACACTTTTATGTGTTCCCTAAATGCGAATTAAGACCCCTTGTAATAAAGGGGTCTGGTTTCTACTACATAGAACGGCTGATATCAAGTACTTTGTACTGGATCACTCCTGCCTGTGTTTCTACATCTACAGTATCTCCGACTTTTTTACCCATCAGAGCCTGACCAACCGGCGACTCATTGGAAATCTTTCCTTCCAGGCTGTTCACCTCTGTAGAACCTACAATGTTGAATTCCATCTCTTCGTCAAATGTGATGTCAAATACTTTTACTTTACATCCTACATTGATCTTGTCTAAATCAACTTCATCCTCTACTACAACTTCTGCGTTTTTCAAAATGCCTTCCAGCTCTTCGATACGGGCTTCGATATCTCTCTGCTCATCTTTTGCCGCATCGTATTCTGCGTTCTCTGAAAGGTCTCCCTGCTCTCTGGCTTCTTTGATCTTTCCTGCCACTTCTTTACGTTTTACAACTTTCAGATTTTCCAGTTCATCCTCCAGCGCTTTCAATCCTGCATAAGTAAGTAATCTCTTCTTTGCCTCTGCCATACCTGTCTGCTTCCTTTCTTTCCTGATCTTGCTCTTTTATTTAAAACTTTATCTTCGGCTTTTTCCTGTATTTACAGGACATTTCTGCCTGTCCATATCTCTAATTCAAGTATATTTCACAATTTCAATATTATACTCAATCGTTATAACGATGTCAAGAGATTTTCCAGTTCTGCATAGCTCTCAACCTGATTGATCTGATCCCGCAGACGGGCTGCCCCATGCAGTCCTTTTGTATACCATGCCACATGTTTTCGCATCTCCCGGATTCCTGTAAAATCACCTTTATACTCGATCTGGAGTCTGGCATGCCGAAGCATTGTCTGCTTGATTTCTTCCACATCCGGTCTGTCAGGAAGCCGTCCTGTTCTTTCATATTCTAAAAGCTCCGAAAAGATCCATGGATTCCCCTGAGCACCTCTGGCGATCATCACCCCGTCACACCCGGTCTGCTCACGCATGGCGATTGCTTTTTCCCCGGAAGCCACATCTCCGTTTCCGATCACCGGGATGGAAACTGCCTCTTTTACCTGACGGATGATCTCCCAGTCCGCTTTTCCGGAATAATACTGTTCTCTTGTTCTTCCGTGTACGGCTACTGCTGCCGCACCTGCTTCTTCAATGATCTTCGCGATTTCCACCGCATTGATATGTTCATCATCGAACCCTTTCCGGATCTTAACGGTAACCGGCTTTTTGATTGCTTTTACCGTCGCACTGACCAGTTCGTATACCAGCTTCGGATTCTTCATCAGTGCAGACCCTTCTCCGTTTCGCACGACCTTTGGCACCGGACATCCCATGTTGATATCCAGAATGGAAAACGGACGTTCCTCGACCCGTTTCGCCATCTCGCTGACGATCTTCGGATCCGAACCAAAAAACTGCAGCGATACCGGTACTTCCTCGGGATGAATCTGAAGCAGACTTTCCGTATTCTTATTATTATAGAAAATACCTTTTGCACTGACCATCTCCATACACAGAAGACCCGCTCCCTGCTCCTTGCAAAGCAAGCGAAATGGCAGGTCTGTTACGCCTGCCATAGGTCCGAGTACATAAGAATTTTCCAGTAAAACATTTCCTATTTTCAACTGTTTCATTTTCACACTCTAACTCTTTCTCTCGTTTCTTTTCTCAGGATCTGTACTCTACTCTTCTTCCAGATCAACCTCTTCTCCCAGATAAAACACCTTATAAAACAATTCCAGTGACTCGAACAGCTCCTGTTTTGTCTGCTGCAGCTGTTTGATCTTCAAAACACTGCCGATCTCATCAAACGAAAAATCATTCTCCTCGTGATCTACCCGAAACTCCAGATTTCCATCCTCATCATAGAAAACCATCAAGATCCCGCCTACATCTTCTGTGTAGAGTACACACATAATATTCAATTCCTGCTTGATACTTTCAGGCAGCATTTCAAACTCGGGATTCAGATAGTATTTCTGCTCATAAGAGTTCGCCGCACAAAGCACAATTTCTTCTTCCATTTTCAGTTTCCTTTCTTATATGACTAAACATATCCGTAAATACCGCGCACGGAAACTTCTCCCGCATAGACCGCTGTTTCACTTCCATCCGCTTTTCTTACAAGCAGCTCACCACCGTTATTGATTCCAAGAGCTTCTGCCTGCCATTCTCCCTTTGGCTCCAGAACCCGGACCTCACGTCCGCAATTCACAAGCAATTCATTGTATGCTTTTTGGATTCCCGAAAGATCTTCCGTTTTCATGAATTCGGCATATGCTTTTTCAAACCACCGCATAATTGCTGCAATGAGTGGACTGCGTCTGATACTGTGTCCTGCTTCAATCCGAAGTGATGTGGCAGTCTGCTTTAGTTCTTCCGGAAATTGTTCAATATTAGTATTGATCCCGATTCCAATGACAACATAATTGATATAATCAATCTCTGTGCTCATTTCCGTCAGGATTCCGCAGATTTTTTTCCCGTTGATAACCAGATCATTGGGCCACTTAATCTGTACATCCAGACCCGTACATTCCCGAAGCGCCATTGCAGCCGCATATGCCATAACCAGAGTCAACATGGGTGCTTTGACCGGTGCGATCTCCGGACGCAAAAGAAGTGACATATAAATATTCTGATCCGCCGGAGACTCCCAGGTTCTTCCTCTTCTGCCTTTTCCGGCAGTCTGCTGTCCTGCTGCTGCCAGAGTTCCGTGAGGCGCCCCCTGATCTCCCATTCTTTTCGCCTGAATATTGGTGGAATCTGTTTCTGTAAAATAATACACGTTTTGTCCTGCCCAGACAGTATCTATCTGACTGACGATCTCCTCCCGGGAGAGAATATCCGGAAGAGAAGAGAGGCGATACCCTCTGTTGCGTACCGCTTCCACTTCATACCCTTCCTCTTTCAGTTGTTTGATCACCTTCCAGACTGCAGTTCTGGATACCTGGAACCGCTCACAGATCTGCTGCCCGGAAACATAGTCCTGACTCTCCCGCAGCATTTTTAAAATTTCCGCTTTCAATTACATCTCTCCCAGTGTCGCTGCCATCACAGCTTTGATCGTATGCATCCGGTTTTCTGCTTCATCAAATACTTTGGACTGTGCGGATTCAAATACTTCATCCGTCACTTCCATATCTGTAATGCCAAACCGTTCTCCCATCTCTTTTCCGATCTTTGTCTTCAGATCATGGAATGCCGGCAGGCAGTGTAAAAAGATCGCAGACTCTTTTGCATTTGCCATCACTTCTTTTGTCACTTTATATGGAGACAATTCACGGATTCTCTCTTCCCAGACTTCATCCGGCTCTCCCATAGATACCCAGACATCGGTATAGATAACATCCGCATCCTTTGTTCCTTCTTCTACATTCTCTGTCAGTGTGATCGTTGCTCCTGACTCTTTTGCATATCCGCGGCATGTCTCTACCAGTTCCTCATTCGGGAAATACTTTTCTGTTGTACAAGCCACAAAATCCAGTCCCAACTTCGCGCAGGCGATCATCAGAGAATTTCCCATGTTATATCTTGCATCACCCATGTACACCAGTTTCAGACCTTTTAAAGTACCGAAATTCTCACGGATCGTGAGCATATCTGCCAGCATCTGTGTCGGATGATATTCATTGGTCAGACCGTTCCATACCGGAACCCCGGCATATTTTGCAAGTTCCTCCACGATCTCCTGTCCATATCCGCGGTATTCGATTCCATCATACATTCTTCCCAGTACTCTTGCAGTATCCTCGATACTTTCCTTCTTTCCGATCTGAGAACCGGTCGGATCCAGATAGGTAGAACCCATGCCCAGATCATGTGCCGCAACTTCAAATGCACAGCGTGTTCTTGTACTGGTCTTCTCAAAGATCAGTGCAATATTTTTGCCCCTGTAGAAATCAACCGGCTGGCCGTTTTTCTTCTTCTCTTTCAGATCTGCTGCCAGATTCAGAAGATATGTGATCTCTTCCGGTGTAAAATCTTTGAGTGTCAAAAAATTTCTTCCTTTTAAGTTCATAGTTCTGTTCCTTTCTATCTGAATCAATGTGTGTGTAAATCTCGGAAGATGCATCTGATCTTCCAGTTTCTCATAATGTTCCTGTACCAGATCACGGAGCTGATCCACAGTATAGATCTGATATTTGGGAATGCGAAGCAGCTTGGCGCTTGCTTCCAGCATTGCCAGATACAGCTCTTTGGCAGAACACCCAATGGGAAGCTTCAGTACAAATGCCATCTCGGCTTTCTCCAGATCCGGAATCTCGCATAATCTGTCTTCATACCACGTCTCCTCATGGGTCTGCTCCAGATAATATATAACTCCTTCCAGACCATAGAGCATCCGTTTTGCATCATAATACCCGATCTTCAGATTCTGCCGGCTTCTTTTGCTGTCAAATTCCAGAATACTTCCCAGCCGCACTCTCGGGCTGATCTCATGAACCTCACCGTCTTCCGGAATATTTGCCCTGGGCTCTCTTCCCGGTCCATGGATCCGGATGGTAATAATATCCTTATACCCACGGTTTAACAGGGAGTTCAACGGAACATTGTTGATCACGCCTCCGTCAATATAACGCTTTCCCTGCAACCTTTCATTTTTAAATCCAAGCAGATAAGCACTGGCAAGCAAAAAATCTTCCAGAGCGCCTTCAGGAATATCTTCCAGCGAAAGATCCAGCTCTTTCATATCCGTCACAGAAAATGTCAGAAGACAGAACTCCTTTCCCGAATGTCGGATTTTCTCTTCATCCACCATTTCGTGGATCAGATTTCGAAGCGGGGTAATATCCACACCTCCATCTGAAAGTTTTTTCCAGAGTTCAGAAAATACTTCCTTTATTTTTCCATCTTTGCTGAACAGATGCTGCATCCACTCATCATCCACATCCATGACTCTGGAAAACTTCATCTCTGCCCAGATCTTCTGTGCATTCTCCACACTGTCCATGCAGATCAGAGCACCGTTTAATGCTCCTACAGAAGTCCCTGCCACCGCGCAGACCTTCACGCCTGCTTCCTCAAGCGCTGTCCACGCACCGATCTGATAGGCTCCTCTTGCCCCGCCGCCATCCAGCACCAGACCATATTCTTTTGTCAGATCTAACAATGGTTCCATACTATCACCCCTGTCAATTTCTGAAAACGTGTTATCCTCTCCGCTGTCTGCTGACTTCAAACATCAGAACTGTTGCTGCCACCGCCGCATTTAATGACTCCACCTGTCCACACATCGGGATTCGGATCCAAGTGTCGGCACACTGTGCGATCTCTTCTCTGAGCCCATTTCCTTCATTTCCAATCAGGAAAGCAGTTCCCTGTCTATAGTCTTCTTTATCATAGGTATTTTTCCCATCCAGATGTGCCGCATAGCTTTTGATATTCTGTTCTTTCAACGTGTGGATCGTCTCTTTCAGATCATCCACATACAAAAACGGCATCCGGTAAAGTGCTCCCATGGTGGAGCGGATCGTCTTTGGGTTGTAAATATCCACGCAATCCCGGCTCATTATGATACCTGTCACTCCGGCAGCCTCCGCTGTTCGAAAGATTGTTCCCAGATTGCCCGGATCCTGCAGATTGTCTAAGATCATCAAATGCGGAATAGCTCCCTCTGTCATCTGACCCAAAGTATATTCCATCTGATGCACAACTGCCAGTACTCCCTGCGGCGTCTTGGTATCAGACACATAAGAAAATACCGCATCAGACAAGATTTCCGTCTTTTTGCGGATCTGCTCCCGGACTTTTAAGTCTCCCCCTGAAATCACATCCAGCACTTCTTTTCCATACTTTTTTTCAAAACTCTCCGAAAAGTACAGACCTACCAGGCGCTCATGAGGTGTTTCTCTGACCATGCGGATTCCTTCCGCAATAAAGATTCCTTCGCGGCTGCGTATTTTACTTTTTTTCTGTATTTGAGATAATTCTTTTACTCTTTGATTACTTGTACTTGTGATCATCTTTCTTACTTCCATGTATGAAATTTTTCCAAAACCGAAGTGGCTCCGATCAGAATCAGAATCGCTCCCTCCGGAAGCGGCTCATACGGATCCAGTGTAACATCCACCTGCACTCCCTGAATGATTCCAACCACATTGATCCCGTACTGCTCACGGATCTTCAATTCGCTTAAGCTTCTTCCGACCCATTTTTCCGGAATCACCACTTCTGCCATGCTGTATTCGGAGGACAATTCGATCCAGTCTGCAAATGCCGTGGACATCAGGCTTTTTGCCACCCGTTCCCCCATATCGCACTCTGGATAGGCAATGGCATCTGCCCCCACCTTTTCGAGGATTGCGCCCTGCAGCTCATCTTTCGCCTTTGCGAGCACATACGGGATTCCCATCTCTTTGGAGATAATCGTGGCCATAATGCTCGCTTCCAGACTTTCAGAGACTGCAACGACTGCTCCGTCCAGATTTCTTCCTCCCAGTGCATGAAGTGCATCAGGATCCGATACATCCGCCCGCATCGCATAAGAGACCATATCTGAAATCTCCTGGATCTTTTCATATGATTTATCTACTACCACTACATCGCATCCCAGATTTTCCAGTGTCAGGGCAACACTCCGCCCAAAACTTCCCAATCCGAACACTGCAAATTGTTTTTTCATGTCTTTCTACCCCTTCTATCCTAACATAATCCGTTTTTCCGGCAAATCCCTGAATTTTGCCTGCATATCTTCTCTTCCGGCAAATACCAGCGCCATGGTGATCGGCCCGATTCGCCCCACATACATGAGGATCATCAGGATCACATGACTGCCTCTTGTCAGCGACGGCGTCAGATCTGCGGAAAGTCCCACCGTTCCGATCGCGGAGGTCGCCTCGTACATCAAGTCGATAAACCGCTCATCAGGCTCTAAAACAGCAAGTCCGAACAGACCTGTCAGCCAGATTGCAAATGTAAGAAATACAATCGCAATCCCGGAACGTACATTGGATTCTGCAAGCCGTCTTCCGAAACACTCCGTTGATTTTCTTCCCCGGATCACTGCAGCACAGGTGAGCAGCAAGATGGCCATTGTCGTCGTCTTGATACCGCCCGCCGTACCTCCCGGAGAACCTCCGATAAACATCAGAATACATCCAAACAACTTGGATGCCGAAGTCAGTTCTGCCTGAGAAACTGTAGCAAATCCAGCTGTTCTCGTCGTCACGGACTGAAATCCGGATGCCAGAAGCTTTTCACCAAATCCAAGCTTTCCGATGGTTGCATCATTGTGATACTCCAGCAGAAAATATCCCAGCGTTCCTATCATGATCAATCCCGCTGTCATGACGATCACCATCTTGGACTGAAGATGCAATCTCGTAAACAAGCGTTTTAAGGGGCGTTTCTGTCCTGCCACATCCTGCAGGTTCATTCGCACATCATGCCAGACTGTGAATCCGAGTCCTCCCGCAACGATCAAAAACATCGTAGTCAGACTGACAAGAGGTGAGCTTACATACTCCATAAAGCTGGAAGTGCCAAGCACGTCAATTCCTGCATTACAAAATGCAGAAACAGAATGAAAAATCCCGTATGCTACACCTTTGATAAATCCATACTCAGGAACAAAATGAAACGCAAATAACACCGCTCCGATGCCCTCTACAAGAACTGTTCCCTTCAGAATCCGGATAATAAACCGTACCATTCCGCTCAACGTCTCCAGATTGTATGTCTGCTGGATCATAACCCTGCTCTTCATGGTGATCTTCTTGCGAATTGCCAGAAATACCGCCATCGTACATGCGATGACACCCAGTCCTCCGATCTGGATCAGCCCCAGCAGTACTACCTTTCCAAACAAGGTAAACTGTGCAGCCGGAAATACAGTGACCAGCCCTGTCACACACACGGCCGAAACCGATACGAACAGTGCGTCCAGATACGCAATCGGCTCCTGATTACTGATCGGAAGATATAACAGGATACTTCCGAGAAAAATCACTCCTAAAAATCCAAACGCAATGATCTGCATCGTGTTAAATGTTACTTTTTTTCTTTTTTCCTGAACTTTACTGTGCACATTCTGCCAATCTGTTTTCATCTTTATATCCATTCCTTTCGCGCTGCTCAAGGCACAAAACGTCATGAAAAAAACGT
>OLNL01002661.1_pt1 | contig 13291 bp, 9 predicted proteins | sample 1672181 | NCBI WGS metagenome assembly OLNL01 (sample SAMEA3136656, study PRJEB25190) | human gut metagenome | biome: human gut; feature: human-associated habitat; material: faeces | place: Austria | collected 2013
AAATATCATTAGGAGGGCCTTTTATTATGGCAAGACAAAAGAAACCTGTACATCGTGTACAAATGACAGAAGGAAAACGAAACATCATCCATCAGCTCCTGGAAGAGTACGATATCCAGTCTGCAGAAGACATTCAGGATGCGCTCAAGGATCTTTTAGGCGGCACCATTAAGGAAATGATGGAAGCTGAAATGGATGATCATCTTGGTTACGAAAAATCCGAACGCTCAGATAATGATGATTATCGCAATGGTTATAAGCGGAAACAGGTCAACAGCCGGTATGGCTCGATGGAAATCGAAGTGCCACAGGATCGCAAATCAACGTTTGAACCACAGGTTGTGAAAAAACGCCAGAAAGATATTTCCGATATTGATCAGAAGATCATTTCCATGTATGCCAAAGGAATGACTACCCGGCAGATTTCCGAAACCATCGAAGATATTTATGGCTTTGAAACTTCTGAAAGCTTTATTTCTGATGTGACTGATAAGATCCTGCCACAGATCGAAGACTGGCAGAACCGGCCACTGGACGAGGTCTATCCCATTCTCTACATTGATGCAATCCATTATTCTGTAAGGGATAATGGCGTGATCCGAAAGCTTGCTGCTTATCCAATGCGTCGTAAAACCCCTTGCTGTGGGGAGTGTCAAATGGAAGAAGTATACCGGAAAAGAAGAAGGATAATACGGAAAATCTGAAAAGATAAAAACTACTCTTTATGAAGCGTATTCTCATAGTGACAGATCACTGGATGATATCCTGGCGTTTATTGAAGGAAGAGATGATGATATTGACAGAAATACTCCGGGGAAAAATAAAAATCCCCGGAGTATTTTTACGTGTTTCTATCTAAAAGCACCATCAAAAATCATATCAGCAAATCTTACATTCCGGTCACTCACCGCACCAGACAATTCAAACATTCCTTTAGTACTATCTGTGACAATCAAAGTCAAGGTATTTTCATGAAAATAGAATTTCCATGTTTGTGAATGCCCGGTTTCCTGCCAGCATATAGTCAAAATAAGGGTACTCTGGTCTACCCAACTGTGATGGGCAGCATATTTCCAAATACGGTTTCTCTGTTCGTCTCCAATAAGTGGGCTATTTGACGGAATTTCAATTGCATATGTGGTTTCTCCAAACAAATCAACAGTACAGGAACTGTGAATAGTCTGTATTTCATCGATTACAAACTCCATACGGCTGTTGCCAATTTCAAAGCGAAGAGTATGTTTTTCATCTGATGTACGACTGCGTAAATCAAATTCTTTTCCCTGAAGCATATGCATTAGATAAGAAGCACTCGGCGAATATACAACAGGAGTTTCCCACTGGTTCATTACGTTTTTCATGTATTGGTAACACCATGCATCACGAGGTTTCGGCTGCTCAGTTATGTTATTAAGGATATACTTTTCAATCAGAGGGAAAATTCTGCTTCCATCCGTTTCTTCAGCAGTAGTTGTAATAACCATATCCATTTTCGGAAATACCATGCAATACTGGCCAAATGCTCCATCAGCACGATAGCTCCCCGGACTGTTCTCCCAAATTTGATATCCATAGTGGCGGCCCCATCCGGCACATCCCTGCACGTTTGTGGAAACGTGGGGGTATGATGCCTCCGTAACCCATTCTTCCGTGAGAATGCGTATGCCATTGTAAACACCTTTATGTAAGTACAAAAGTCCCAGCTTTGTGAGATCACGTGGAGCAATCAAAAGCCCCCATGCTCCAGTGTTAACATCTCCATGTTTATCCCAACTGACATCTGTAATCTCCAGAGGATCAAATAGATGCTTCTGTAGCCAATCTTTCAGGCACATGCCAGTCACACGGCTAATAAGTTCTGACAGCATATAAGTTCCTCCGGAATTATAGACAAAATGAGTTCCTGGCTCATATACTATTTTTCTGGTAAAAAAGATTTCCGGCCAGGGTCTTATGCCATTGCACATATCTCCCACTGTATCCACGCCATGACCCGTACTCATAGTCAAAAGATGGCAAATTTTTATGGTACGGGCTGCATCATCCATGTCCAAATCTCGACATTCCGGAAAATAATCAAGAACGAAATCATCTACCCGCAACAAACCTTCTTTTACCGCAATCCCTATAGCCGTGGATGTAAATGTTTTGCTTACGGAATATACCAATCTTTTATCAAGTGCACAAAACGGATATTTGGAAACTTCTGCTATCGCTTTATCATGGCGAACAATATGAAGAGTCCGCAATTTATAATTTATTTCATCACATTCTTTCAGAAACTGGGCAATAGCTACAGAGGAAATGCCTACATCTTCAGGAATATAAAATTTATTGAATAATTGTGTCATTAGAATTCTCTCCTTTATTGAGTATTTCTCAATTTTATAACTTCTTCATCTGCATTCATAAAGTTACTAATCAAAACTAACAAAATGCTACAGACCAAAGGAACGACTGCATATCCGCATCTTTCAGCAAACAGGGTGACAGAAGATTGTGCAATGCCATTATTTGCAGCCTGAGCGTCATATTTACCCAGAGACAAAGTGTGTGTCCGGTCAATGATAAAACCGCTTAAAAATTCTGTCACTGCGTTGATAATACGTCCGGCAGACATCATAAAAGCAATAAACGACATGGACAACAGCAGATTGTCGGTCAGATACAGTGTTAAAAAGAACCAAGAATACCACCCAGACAATTAGCTCCACAGCCAAAAAGTGCGTATCCAAACATTTGAGATTTTGCAATCTCTCAATTATTCTTATCTCTCATTGTGATAATCCTCCAAGATTATTTTAAGTTTTTTACGCGCGCTTTTACTTATCTGAAAGATATCATAGATAGTATATTGTAAGATATAGGAAAATTAACCTTTGAATTTAGTAATATTGACTAGTCATTTTTATAAATGATATGGGTGTCAAAACACTCGTTTTATAGTAACTCATTAACTAACGTACCTTTTGCCCCCCTAATCATAAAATGGATTTTTTGTTATCATTTTTCTATAATTTCCAGGGGTTTTCGAATAATATTTTTTAAACTGAGCGATAAAACTTCCCTCATCCGAAAAGCCCACCTCCTGAGCGATTTCAGAGATCCGTGTGTTTGTGTCCTTAAGCAATTGTTCTGCATGAATAACCCTGCACTGTGTCACATACTGATTAAATGTCATACCTGTATTTTTTTTGAATAAACGGCAAAAATATTCCTTGGAGAAGAAAAAACGTTCTGCTACTTCACTGGTCTTGAGATTGCTGCTGTAGTTTTCATGAACATAATTAAGAACATGTTCAAAACGCTGAAAACTTTCCGAACTTGTCGCTTCGAACTTTTCCCGTTTCATACAACATTCTGTTGCAAGAATATACACAATTTCACAAATTTGTTTGATTGCATAAATATTCATATATGCTGCATCTTGTGTTTTACATTTCTTATTCATTTCTTCAAGAAGTAACTGTATCTTCCGTTCTGCCATATTGTTAAGAATAAAGTAACAGTTATCATAATCTGGAATCACTTTTTTTAGAAAATCGTAGCTGATTTGTATCGTAACCCCTGTAACGCAGATCCCGCCCTGTGGAAAAAAAGGGATAGATGAATGGACTTCTCTGCTGTTTATCACAACAACATGTGAAGGCGTTACATCTTCAATTCTTCCATTTATAAAGAAGCGGGAAGAGCCTTCAAAAACCGTATTTATTTCCAACTCTTGATGCCAGTGACTTTTTATGATTGCACTGTCCGCCCGGGTATGGCGAATCAATCGTCCAGGAACGATTCCGTTTAGTTTTACTTTTTCATAAATTCCATAATCTTTCATTCGTTATACCTCCCTGTCTGGATTTCAATCAAATAGGAGAGAGTGATTATTTTCCGTCATCAATAAACGTAGTACGCATTTCTGTATCCCATAGAGATATGTGTAGTATTCTCATTGCGAGAACTCATGCAAAGTATATCAGATTAATTTAAAAATGTCTAATAAGTATGATATGGATGTCAAAACACTCGTTTTATAGTAACTCATTAACTAACGTACCTTGAAAATTTCATATAAGACAACAAATATTTCATATTAGTAGTGTTTTCCATTAACATACATTCAGATTCTTTGTTGCTTTTTTAGCTGTTTGCTGAAAGTAAGGCGCACTGATCCAGACTGTCCAGATATGCTGACAGTTTCTTAAAATTCAATGCCGCAAGTTTAATTCCGAACCGAAGCTTTGTGGCTAAAAGTCCTCTGACCGGCATTGCCCTGTCTGCTTGATATAGCTGCAGCTTTTCGGGGCATTTCCGGCAGGACAGCTGATAACCCTGGTCCCTTCTTCTGTGAATAAGAAATTATTCATTCTTAGCAAAAGACATGGGATCACCTCACAAATAATCTGAGATCATTATACCATTTCCTGACATAAATTTATTGTTTTATATGAAATTTTCAAGGTTCGCACGGGTGTACCTTTTTTTACAAAAATGATTAGTCAATATTTCTAAATTTAAAGGTTAATTCTTCTATATCTTCCAATATACTATCCATGATATCTTTTAGATAAGTAAAAACGCGCGTGAAAATCTAAAATAATTTTGGAGAGTTATTGCAATGAGAGACAAATAATAGAGGTATTGTAAAATCTCAAATGTTTGGCCTTATAGTAGGACTTTCTAAGAATATAGGGAGGAATAACATGAAAAGGAAGAAAATTTTAGCTCTGCTTATGGTAGCAGCACTCTGCGTTGGAACAGTGGCAGGATGTGGCTCCAAGGATACGGAAAGCAGTAAGAGCGAAAGCAGCAAGAATGAAAACAGCGAGAGCAGTACTGGGGACAGTAAGGATGATTTGTCACCTATAACTTTCAAGTACTACAATGCAGACGGAAAAAATGGTAACTGGGAAAATCCTGTTGCTCAGGCGATTACTGAAGCCACAGGTGTGACTTTGGATATTTCCTATCCGGTATCCAGTACAGGCGATCCTGACGAGGATATATCTTTGATGATTGCTGAGGACAAATATCCAGATATGATTTATGCTAAGCAAAGTGTAAACAGTCTGTATGAGGCAGGTGCACTTATTGATATGACAGATCTGATCGAGGAATATGGTCCAAATATTAAAAAAATGTACGGCGATGAGTTTGAAAAGCTGAAATGGGGTTCTGGAGATGAAGGAATATATCAGCTTTCTTATGCTGGTGTAGGATACCAGATTTTGGCAACCGGAGGAAACTGCCAGATACAGTACGCAGCTCTTAAGGAAAATAATTATGAATATCCTAAGACTCTGGAGGAGTATGAAGCCCTGATCAAGCAGTACCTGGCAGCACATCCTAAAACCGATGATGGTCTGGATACCATTGGTATTTCCATGAGTGCTGCTGACTGGCACTGGCTCATTACACTCAGTAATCCCGCTGGATTTATTGCTGATGGTGCACCGGATAACGGTTCCTGGCTTGTTGATGATAACTATAACTGCATTTACAAGCATGTGAGTGATAAAGAAAAAGAATATTTCAGATGGCTGAGTCGTATGTATGATGAGGGAATTCTGGATCCAAACTTTGCAACACAGACAGATGACGATTACATTGCAAAGCTTGCCAGCGGACGTGTTGTAGCTATTACTGATGCACTTTGGCATTATGGACAGGCGGAAGCAACATTGAAAGCAGAAGGAAAACTGGATAAAACATATTGTCCGCTTCCTGTGACAATTGATGCTGAGACGAAGGCACCCACACTGATGTATCAGGGTCTTCAGGTTGGATACGGACTGGCAATCACAAAGGACTGTGAGGATCCGGTTCGTGCAATTAAATTCCTTGATTATCTCTGCTCCGATGAGGGTGCAGTACTTTACAAATGGGGTGTTGAAGGAGAAAACTATTTTGTAGATGAGAATGGAATGAGATATCGTACGGAAGAAGAGATTGCAAAAGCAAGTTCTGATCCGGATTACGGAAAAAATACTGGTATTGGCAATTATACGGGATTTCCGATTTATGGAGACGGTGCAGTGGATGAAAATGGTAATCCTTACACACCTGTTACGAGAGAATCTGTAATTGCAGAGTATAACGAGGAGCAGAAGGCAGCTTGTGAAGCATGGAATGTAGAGATGCTGACCGATATCTTCCCGCAGCCAGATGAATTCGAAACACCGCCGTATTCCCCACTTTGGGCATATGCGACACCGCAGGAGATTACGAACAATGTGGAAATTCTGAATGAGATTGCATGGCCGGGACTGATTAAGTGCGTAACAGAAAGTGTAGATAATTTTGATGCAAACTGGGATAAGCTGATTGCGGATTATGAGGCTAATGGATTGGAAGAAACAGAACAGATGATGACAGATTTCCTGGCAGAAAAAATTTCATAAACAAAAATATGGAAACTGATAAAGGAACCTGATTCGTAAGGAGTCAGGTTCTTTTCATAAATGGATAAGAGGGGAATAGAAATGAAAGGCAGGGAAAAAATATGAAAAGTAATACGATATATCCGCCGATGTCCGAACGTGAGATCAGCGGTGCTGCAATATCGAGAGAAGCGGCGACGCAGGGAATGGTACTTTTAAAAAACATAAATGGGGTTCTTCCGTTAAAGGGCAGGGGAAAGATTGCCTTGTTTGGAAACGGAGCTGCCAGAACAATCCGCGGCGGAACGGGATCGGGAGATCCTTTTAACGGCGGTCTTTCCGGCGGTGGTGATCAGGATGTGGATCAGTCTCTGCGTTATCATATTAATATTCTGAATGCTATGGAAACAGAAGGTTTTGAGATTGTGAACCGGGAACAGCAGATGGCGTGGGCCAGATGCTATGATCTGGCCAAAAGAGAGATGAAGGATCAGGTCATGAGTGTTTTTGCGTTTCCGGAGGAACCGCTGACAACAGAAAAACTGGAAGAATATGCAAAAGAAACAGAAACTGCTATTTGTGTCATTTCGAGAAATTCCGGTGAGGGAAATGATCGTTTCATGAAAAAAGAAGTATCCATTGGGGATAAAAAGTATGAAATTGGAGATTACAGGCTTTCTGCAGTGGAGATGGATAATCTTAAAAAGCTGCGGTCAGCTTTTTCCTCATTGATACTGGTGCTGAATGTTCCGGGCTCCATATCGGTGCAGGATCTGGAGGCAGCTTGTGCGGATGCTATTCTTCTCATGGGGCAGGCAGGACAGGAGGGAGGAGCCGCCGTTACCGATATTCTCACAGGTAAGGCAACACCGTCAGGAAAGCTGACCGCAACCTGGGCAAAAAAATATGAAGATTATCCTACGGCAGGCAATTTCCTTCAGGATTTTAATAAAGCAGTATATACGGAAGGAATTTATGTAGGTTATCGTTACTTTGATACATTTAATGTTGAGCCGGGTTATCCTTTTGGTTATGGACTCTCCTATACGACATTTGCACTGGGAAATCTGGAGGCATCGCTGGATGAGGATACACTGGTTCTTGGCGTAACAGTAGAAAATACAGGAGCGTTTGCCGGACGTGAAGTTGTGCAGGTATATGTTTCTGCACCGGTATCGGAGATGGATATGCCGGAACAGGAGCTGAAAGGTTTCCAAAAAACGATGTTACTGGCACCGGGCGAAAAGGAAGATATCAAAATCCGCATACCGCTGCGTAATCTTGCATCTTATAGTGAAAATGCAGGAGGTTATATTCTGTCAAAAGGAGATTATGGAGTGCGTATCGGTACTTCTTCCAGAGATACAAAACCGGTGTGCAAGATTCGGCTGGAACAAACTGCTTTGACAGAACAGGTATTGGTGGAGCTTCCGTTAACGGAAACTTTGGAGGAAAAGAAGGGGTTAACTGACCGAAAGGATGAAACTATATGGAAGGATGTACCGGTTCTTCTGGCTGTGCAGATACCGGAAACGCTGGATTCGCGTTCAGCCTATAGCGATGAAAAGGTGGTTACATATGCGACAGATACCAGCTATCAGCCGGTTATGCCTTACGAAACAGTACGGTATGTGGAAAAGAAAGAATGGAAGCTGAATGATGTGGCTTCGGGCAGAGTGTCAATGGAAGAATTTGCCGCACAGCTTGATGCTGCACAATTGGCGGATCTTTGCTGTGGTACAGGCTGGGGTGTGCAGGATGAGAACAATCCTGTGATTGGAGCCAGTTCGGAATCTGTACCTGGAGCGGCAGGGGAAACAACACACGCACTGGAAAGTTATGGTGTTTCTTCTATTGTATTGGCAGACGGTCCGGGCGGTGTGCGTATCACACAGCAGTTTGAGGCAACCGATCTGGAATCGGGGGAAAAGAGGCAGGTATACCATTACTGTACGGCATGGCCGGTGGGTACGCTTCTTGCTCAGTCTTTTGATCCGGAAATTTTGGAACAGGTAGGATGCGGAATGGCAGCAGATATGCAGGCAATGCGGATTGATTTGCTTCTGGGACCAGGAATGAATATTCAGCGTGATCCTATGTGCGGACGAAATTTTGAATATTTTTCTGAAGATCCTCTCATATCTGGAAAGATGGCGTCAGCAATGGTACGCGGTCTTCAGAGCCTGCCAGGAGGAGGTGGATGCATTAAGCATTATGCAGCTAATAATCAGGAGACGAATCGGAATGCTGTGGATTCTGTGATTGGTCAGCGGGCACTGAGGGAGATTTATCTGGAACCCTATAAAATTGCTATTCAGGAATCTCAGCCGTTGTCTATCATGAGTTCCTACAATCTGATCAACGGTGTTCCTACAGCAGATAGTTATGACTTATGTACGGATCTTGCCCGCGGAGAATGGGGATTTGAAGGTCTGATCATGACTGATTGGAACGGAGGCAGCAGTACACCCTGGAAATCCATGCATGCCGGAAATGATTTGATTATGCCGGGAGGAAAAGGAAGGGCCATGAATATTCTTCAGGCTGTGAGAACAGTTATGCCAGAGTTTGATGAACGTGGGCAGGTAATTATGGTGCAGGAAGTACCATTTGCACCGGTTTTCGCAGCCAGCTGGAATTCCTTTACGGTTGATCCGGAAGGACCGGATACAGTCATGGCACCTCTGGGTGAAGGACATACTGCCGAGATGAAGGATGGAGAGATTTTGGTTGATGGGGAAAAAGTCTACATGCAGGCAAATGATATGAAAACATTTTTCAATGATCCGGCAAGCTTTGTGCCAAAGATATGCCCGGCCAATGAGGAAGTTGCTTTTATTTTAGATGATGGCAGAGCAATCGGGTACAAAGGACATTTGGATAAGAAACCTCGTCTGTGTCTCGGAGATGTGCAAAGATGTGCAGTCCATAATCTTCGGATCATTCTGAAATGTATGGGATTATAGTAGATGGGTATCAACAATTATTGCATAATGAGGTGAAAAAGTTTAGAAAATGAGAGGATGACTGAAGTCGGAAAAGAGATTGGATATGAAAATACGGAAAACTTTTTTCGTGCGTTTAAAAAGCATTATCATATGACTCCCTCTCAGTATCGGGCTGCAATACAGGAAGAGACCAATATGCAAACTGTATGTGGAGATAGAGATGTAATAAAACGGTAACAAAAAAATGACAAAATGGTAATGAAATAAGATATACATAAAATTACTAAAGAAAGGTGGAATACAAAATGGGAGATTGTTTTTACTGTAGTAAGGCAGAACCGGTAGTTCAGACTAAGGCGGGTAAGATACGGGGATTTAAGATGAATTCTACATACACTTTCCATGGCATCAAGTATGCTGATGCTGATCGCTTTCAAATGCCCAGAGAGGTAAAACCATGGAAAGGTATTAAAAATGCTCTGGCCTATGGTTATGTGTGCCCTATGCTGATGCAGGATCATCCGTTGATGGAGGTTATGATCCCACATCGTTACTGGCCAATGGATGAGAATTGCCAGTATCTGAATATTTGGACACAGAGTCTGGATCCGGAAGCAAAAAAACCGGTTATGGTATGGTTGCACGGAGGTGGATTCTTTGCAGGCTCATCCATTGAACAGGTGGCGTATGAAGGAGATCATCTGAGTGAGTACGGAGATGTGGTTGTCGTGTCATTGAACCATCGTCTGAATATTTTGGGATATCTTGATTTATCTGCTTATGGGGAAAAATACTACAATTCTGCTAATGTGGGAAATGCAGATATGGTCGCAGCCCTTCATTGGATTCAGGACAATATTGCTGGTTTTGGCGGAGATCCAGGTAATGTAACCCTGTTTGGTCAGTCCGGTGGTGGAATGAAAGTTTATTCCCTGATGAATACACCGGCTGCAGAAGGTTTATTCCATAAGGGGATTATCCAGAGCGGCGTAATAGAAGAAGGTAAAAAAGAGGCAGAGGATGACGGTACCGCAATTGTGGAGGCCCTTCTGACGGAATTGAAGTTGGAATCCGTTGAGGATTTGGAAACGATTCCTTACTATTTCCTTGCGGAAGCATATAATAAGGTGTCACCCAAGCTGCAGGAGAAAGGACTCTACGTGGGAGGAGAGCCGAGAGCAAATTCATGGTATGCCGGTGATCCGCGCAGAGTAGGATTTACCGATGGAGCAAAAAAGATTCCGGTGATAGTGGGTAGCGTTTTTGGAGAATTTGATTTCAAGCCGGTTCTGGAGAATAGGGATGAACTGACCCGTGAGGAAACGATGAAACTTCTGGAAAAATGCTTTCAGGAGGATGCAGAAGAGATTGCAGCAGAATTCGAAAAAGCATATCCGAATAATCGCCTTGTAGATGTTCTGTCGCTGGATTATATTTTCCGTTATGCATCAAAAGATTTCATTGCGAAGAAGTCAGTACATAAGGAAGCTCCCGTATATTCCTACATGTTTAATTATGAATTCCCATATGAGGGAGGAAAACTGGCATGGCATTGCTCTGAAATCCCGTTTGTTTTCCATAATATTGACCGAATTCCTATCTGCAATGTGCCGGGAGAAACAGACCGCCTGCAGGAGAGAATATGTGGTGCCTGGATAAACTTTGCGAGATACGGAAATCCTTCCGTTCCTTCTCTTCCGCAGTGGCCGGTATGTGAGCCAGGTAAAGAGGCAATTATGATTTTTGACAATATCTGCGAAGTTAAAGATAATTATGACCACAGGCTGATGGAGCTTCTTGTTAAACATGCTCCGGCATTTACGGTACCATTAAATGAGGATGCAGAAAATGTATTTATGCACTGATGCGGAAAGGATGGAATGGATATGGCAAAGCTGACTACATATCAGGTGATGGAGATTGCAAAAGACACCTGGGTTATCAATGAGGCTGGTATGACAGCCATGTTTTTGTTAAAAGGTACGGAACGTGCATTACTCATCGATACGGGTGTCGGAATGACAGACCTGAAAAAGCTGATTTCCTGGCTGACTCCGCTTCCCTATGATGTAGTGCTGACACATGGACATCCGGATCATATCGGAGGAGCTGCTCAGTTTGAAGAGGTATATATTCACGAAAAAGATGAGGATAGTCTTAAACCGATAAATTATGATAGCATCGCAGATTATGTGGAACTTTTGGGAAATATGGGAGCTTACGATGTGTATGACTGTAGCCCTGCGGATATCCAGCGGATACAAAAGATGCCAAAATGTCTTCCTTTGAAGGAGGGGATGGTGTTTGAGCTGGGGGGACGCAGTATCGAGGTAATTGAGACACCGGGTCATACATCGGGAGGCTGTTGTTTCCTTGATCGGAAAGAGCGAATCCTGTTTTCTGGAGATGCCTGCAATGGTAATCTGCTCTGCAGAGACAGTATTAATACACTATTGGGAGCTCTGGATAAAATCAAGTCCTATGAAAGTGAATTTGACCGCAATTTTAATGGCCATGTGGGATATGCGGGAATGCCTTTCGTTGGTTCCATGGATCATAGCATCATGAATACAGCGATACGCATCTGTGAGAATATCCTTTCAGGAACTGCGAAAATCGAGGATGGCGGTAAGAATGCGTTTGACGGAGATTGCAAGGTTGCGACAGACGGAAGAATCCGTATTGTATTTTCCCCAGACAGACTGATAGATGAAGGTGAAATTCCAGTAAGATAAACACAACAGACTCCGCTGGGGTTAACTTAAGCCTGAAAGCCTTGAAATCAAGACCTTTGGGCTTTTTATAAGTGTGCCATCAAGGCAGAATCTCCGGTTCTGGTGGCTTACAGTACCATAGACATGATGAGGTAATAAGAATGAAAAAATATTTTTTGTATTTTCTTGGTTTGAATTTAATAGCTTTTGCTGTTGTATTAAATGTTCGCTTTGATTTAGGAGTTGCTGCTTTTAGTTCTGTGATGTATTCAATATCACAAATCTATAACATTTCTTTAGGAACAGCTTCTATTATCTGTTACTTAATATTTGTTATTATTCAATGTATTTTATCCAAAAAGATCACAGTTACTTTTATTTTAGAAATTCCGTTATCGTTTGCTTTTGGTTGGTTGACTGATTTATATGATTTTATAATTCCTACATTATCGTTAAGTTTATACTTAAGGGTTATTTGTTTTATTATGACGATGTTCATTACTGCAATGGGCGTATTTTTAAGCGTGAAAACAAATCTTATTTTAACACCAACTGATGGTATTGTAAAAACTATTTCAGAAGTCTTCTCTTTTCCTTTTTCAATAGTGAAAAATACTTTTGATATTACACTTGTGTTTGTCACTATTATTTTATGTTTAATTAATCATACCCATTTTTATGGTCTTGGTATAGGAACCATACTGACAGCCTTATTTATAGGAAGAATTATTAATATTTATGAAAAAAAGATACAGTTATCTTTTTAAAGGTGGCAATTGGGTATTACGATGCTAAACTGTTGCTGGAAGCATCGAAGGAGACACGGATCCATATGCAGATGGTCTTTGCCTTGTTAATGGGGCTTAGCCAACCTTGATCATAGCGCACAATAAAACACTTGCAGCACAGCTGTATGGTGAGTTTAAGGAATTCTTCCCGGAAAACGCAGTGGAATACTTTGTCTCCTAGTATCTTGATATTAATTTGCATACCATATATTGATTTGGAAAGGTAAAATAATACTATATAAAGCATAATAAACGATGCGTTAAAAGTAAATGGACATGATGGATTGGCTATAACGGTGAACAAAATTCGTCGAAGAAAGTAGTAAAATTGATACATGGAAAATACTGATTGAGAAACGAAGGTAAACTGGTTATAATAAAATCAAGAAGAAAGATTTGTGAATCGAGAAACTTATAGTATTATCAGCAGAAAATGAGGTGATGATGTATGCCAAAGATTATGCAGG
>OLNL01002666.1_pt1 | contig 13267 bp, 10 predicted proteins | sample 1672181 | NCBI WGS metagenome assembly OLNL01 (sample SAMEA3136656, study PRJEB25190) | human gut metagenome | biome: human gut; feature: human-associated habitat; material: faeces | place: Austria | collected 2013
AGCCGATCGGCTGCCGCGAAATATGGCGACGATGCGGGAGCGGTCCTTGCCGACGCTATAGCGGAGCAGGTCAGGGCGCAAGGGGTGCAGGGCGAGGTAAGCGTGTGGTTCTATGAGGCGCCTTCCCGGGCGGTTGCTGAAAGCGAACGCCTTTGGGTTGTGGGCATGCAGGTGGAGGAGGAGCAGCCGCTTCCGTTTCCCGTAAGCTCCGCTTCGGGCGCCAAGGTGGCTTCAAGCCGGATATTCAGCGCGCGTCCGTATGCGGCGCAGCAGGTATGGCGGCCTGATTCCCGCATATGCGGAGTGCATCGTTTCGGCGATGGTTGCGGTGCGGGCCAGGGGAGGTTCTCGGCGATAGGCGCGCTTGAGGGGTTCCCTCAAGAGATGGTCGAGGAAGCCCAAGCTCGTTTGGGCGGATAGCGAAAGGGGGACGATCATGGCGGTCGGAAGGAACACGGGGCGCGTCTCGCGGCCTGCGCCATTGAGGCGGCTGCGTCTTGGCGGGCGCTTGGAGACGGCTTATGGGAAAACTGCCGGGTCGGCGGAAGGGGGCGAGCGGCGAACGTCCGATGGGCCTGCGCGCTCGATGGACGTTTCAGCTGCGCGTTTCAAGCAGATGTCCGCAGTGACCGCGGCTGCGGTTGCCGTTGCGTTCGTTGCGGTGGGATATGGGCTGTGGCAGGCGGGCGTTTCCCACGCGGCGGTCGATCAGGCGACGAAGGGCGCCCGTAATGTGGTGGTCACCACGCGCGATGTCGCGGCCGGCGAGCCGTTCGGCGCGGATGCGGTGCGGCTTGTGGAGGTTCCCCAGGCTTTCCGTCAAGAGGAAGCGCTTGGCGCCGATGTCCTTGATGGCGCCGGCGGCGTGGCGGGCGCACGGGCCTTGGTCTCCATTCCCGCGAACACGCAGCTGTCGCCTCAGATGATCGCGGGCAGCGCGGCCGATGGCAGGTTGGCCGCACAGCTTGCCGCAGGCATGGAGGCGGTTTCCCTGTCGGTGAACGATGAGACGGGCGTAGCCGGGCAGGTCCAGCCGTTCGACGAGGTCCGCGTGGTGTGCGTCACCGAGGCGGCTGGAGGCGTGGTCGACTTGGACGAGCTTTGCGCCTCGGCGCGCGTGATGTCTATAGGCGGCGACGGTGCCGGCGAGGGCGCGGCGTACAGCGCCATCACGTTGGAGTTGACGCCGGAGCAGGCCGACGCGGTTCGCCGTGCGCAGGCGTCGGGCACCATCAGCGTCCAGCTCGTTGCGGGCGGGGTGTTGTCGGGAGGCATGGTCGAGCATGATGGATAGAGGGACCGAGCTTGCCCTGAAGCGGGTGGTTCGCGAAGGCCTTGCGACAAGGTTGCAGGGGGATTTCGATCCGGCGGAGGTGGAGTCGGCGATCCAGTCGCTTGTGCAGGAGGCCGTGCGGGCATGGAACCTGGGCCTTGCCGAGCCCGATATCGCCCGTTTATGCCGCTTGGTCAGCGACGATTTTCTTCGGTACGGTCCTTTGCAGGGACTATTGGAGGACCCCGGCATCACCGAGATCATCGTCAACGGCGGCGGTGTGACGATGGACGCTGGGGTTGCAAGGTATTTGGAGCCGCATGTGTTCGTGGAACGGGCAGGGCGCTTGGAACCGTGCCCATATGTTCGGTTCGATGATGCCGATCATCTCCGCCGCATCATCGACAAAATCGCCGAGCAGGCGGGCATGCGTTGCGATGAGGCGCATGCCATGGGATGCGCCATGCTGCCGGGCGGCAAGGCACGAGCAACGTATATCGTGCCGCCGCTGGCTCCGGACGGCCCTGCGCTCAACCTCCGCCTGTTCGGCGATGACGTTATGAGCATCGAGGATTTGACGGCGCGAGGCGCCCTCAGCCCTGTGATGGCGGAGTTTCTAGGCTCGGCGGTGCGCGCTCGGTGCCCCATGATCATCTCCGGAGGCACCGGATCGGGTAAAACGACCATGCTCGGCGCGCTTTCCGGCTTCATTCCCGATGGTGAGCGTGTCTTGACCATCGAAGATACGCCCGAGCTGCGCCTTCGCGCTGCACATGTCGAGCGGATGCAGACGCGCGAGGCGAACACCGAAGGCGAAGGGGCCGTCGGCATGCGCGAGTTGGTGGCGCTTTCGCTGCGTCGGCGCCCCGATCGCATCATCGTGGGCGAATGCCGGGGGGCGGAGGCTTACGAGATGCTGCAGGCGATGCAAACCGATCACCCCGGTTCGATGACCACCGTGCATGCCAACGACCCGGGAAACGCGTTGAGCCGCTTGCGCACCATGGTGGGTTACGCCAACGCCGACATGGGCCGTGACGTTATCGTGCAGCAGATCGCGGAATCGCTTGCGGGGGTTTGATCGTTCATGTGGAGCGCATGCGCGACGGAGGGCGGCGCGTCACCAGCGTTGTGGCGGTCGATCAGATGCCGGAGGGGGCGGCGATCATCCCCCGTGCCGAGCTGTTCCGATTCGAGCCGAGCGGGACGGATGCGTTCGGCCGCATCGTCGGAGCTTGGCGCGCGTGCGGCGTCCAGCCGCAGCGCATCAAGCGACGCATGCTCGCGGCGGGGGTAAGGTTCGACCCGTCTTGGTTTTTCGGGTCGTAGGGAGGCGATGGCTATGAAGGGGTACTTTTCCGGTGCGCTGGCCTTCGGCGTGCTTTCGGCGGCGGCGGTGCTGGCGTGCGCCGCCTTGTCCTTACGGTTGAGGCACAGGGCCGAGGAAAGCGATGCCCGGATGTCTGATCGGGCGTTGTACGAATTGGGTAAGCGTGATGCCGAGTCGGCGAAGGCGGATGCCGAGGGGCCGCTTGGCAAGATGCTGCGCGGCGCGGGCATCGAGGCGTCCCCGGTTTCGTGCGCGCTGTGCCTCGGCACCGTGGGCGCGTTCGTGGCTTTTTTCGCCATGCGGGCAAGCGGCTTGCTTGGCGCGGTTGCAGGTGTGGGGTTGGTTGCCGCTGCGGCGGCGATGTACGTGCTGCGTGCGCGGGTGAAACGGCGAGAGCTGCTTTCCCAGCAGTTCGTGCGGCTTGTTCCCCAGCTTTCGGCCAGCGTGAAAAGCTCGTTGACCTTAGAACGTGCGCTGCGGGTTTCCGCCGACCATGCTCCGGAACCGTTGCGGTCGGAGCTGATGGCGGTGCTTGCGCGCGTTTCGTATGGCACGCCGCTGGTGCAGGCGCTTGCCCGCATGGCGCAGAGCACCGGCGATGCCGATGTTGCGGCGTTGGCATCGGCCATGCGCATTCAGCAGCGTTTCGGTGGATCGATGGGGGCGGTCCTGGACCTGATCGCGGAGCATGCCCAGGGACGGGCTGTTATGCAGCAGGAGCTGCGCAGCGAGCTTGCGGGGACGCGCATGGCTACTGTGGTGGTGGCATGCGCCATGCCTGCGATCTTCGCGTTCATGTTCGCTACCAACCAGGCGTTTTCCCTTTTTTATCGGGAAAACCCGTTGGGGTGGGCTGTGCTTGCGGCCGCCGCGCTTATGGAAGTGGTAGGCGTTGCGGCGTGTCGCCGGATCACGAAGTTCTCGTATTAGGCGCTGCTCGCGCCGGTTAAGAGGTGATACATGCAAGGTTTGACGCTTTGCGCGATCTGCTTGCTTGCCGTTGCGGCGGGGCTGGCGGTTTACGAGGCGCTTAACGCTTGGGCGGGAGTGAAGGGGCGAAGGCATATGCCGGCATGGGCGAAGCCCGAACAGGAGGGCGGCGGCGCATCGCGGCATCTTGCCCGTGAGGGGATGGCGCGTTTGCGGGAGCGTGCCGTGACGGCGCTGGCGGGTTTCGCCCCGCTTTCGATGAGAGAACGGGAGCGGTCAAGGGAGCGGCTTCGATGCGCGGGCATAGCCCTAGAGCCCGAAACGTGGCGTTGCGCGTGCTTTGCCGCGGTTTCGGGCTGCGTGCTCGTAGCCGTTGCGGCGTGTGCCGCATTGCATGTGACGCCGGTGACCTTCGCCTTCGCCGTCTGCGGAGCGGGGCTTGCGGGCTGCGGGGGCTTGCAGCTGTACTTGCGCTCCAAGCGTCAAGCGCGTCGTGCCGCCATCGATGCCGGATTGCCCGATGCCATGGAGCTTCTTGGTGTGGCGATCGCCGCCGGTTCTCCGGTTGAGCAGTGCTTTCGTCAGGTCGCTGAAAGCTTGAACGGCCCGCTTGCCGATGAGTTCCGCCTGGTGGATCAAGAGGTCAACTTGTTGGGGCATTTCCGTGCGAAGGCGCTTTCCAATCTTGCGCAACGCTGCGCAAGCCAGGAGGTTACCGCATTCGCCGCTCAGCTGACCCAGGCGATAGAGCAAGGCGCATCGGTGGCGCAGGGGCTTGCAAACCAAGTGGCGCTTGCCCGTTCGCGCGCCCAGGCGGCGGCGCTCGAGCATATCAGGAAGATGCCGACGAAGCTTGACGTGGTGCTGTCCGTTTGCTTCCTGCCGCCAACCACGTTGCTGGTGCTCCTTCCCACGGTCGTCGATTTGCTGGCGTTTCTAGGAGGTGGACTGGCTTGAGATGGTTTCGATGGGCGGCTCATGGAGAGGGGGCGGGCGATGATGAGTCAGGGGCGTAAAGTCGCAACGCGGTTTCGTGGGAGCCGCGTTCGCGCATCGGGCGACGTGTTGGCGGGAGATGGGCGCGTGCTCACGCGCCGCGGCTTCGTGTTCGGTCTAGGGGCGCTTGCTGTTGGACTGATTATGTACAACCCTCGAATGGCTTTCGCTGACGAGCCTTGGTGGGATGGGTCCTTGATATTCCGAGGGCATGGTGCATGGTATGCCAGCAGATTTTGGAAAGAGGTCGGCTCGGTGCAGGTGGGAGCGGGTGCCGAACAGGCGGGGGATATGTATACCGGCTTGCAGGTGGCGGCCAAAACGCCTTGGGTGGAATGGGACATCTCGGCGCGGCAGTTCATCAGGGCGGCTACTAAGATCACCATGGCATGCGATTTCACGACGGAGCTGTATTACCACATGAACGGCAAGCTTGAGATAGCATGCGGAAGCTATAACGAGCTGAACGCCTCGTATAACCTGTGGCATACCGACTCGGGGGACGATACGCGCTTCACCTTGTACCACACCATCGACGATGAGCCTGAAGGGGGTGTAGAGGAGGATTCGAAGGTCGTCGTCATCGATAACGAGGCTGGGGCGGGCATCCATAGAGATGGCTGTCACGTGTGGACCGATTATCGCGAGTATCCCGGATCGAATTACTCGGTATGGGTCCGTCGCATCGATCGCGATGCGATGCACGGGTTTCAATTGAGGTCGTGGTTTTGGAACTATTACTACTACGGGAAGGACTGGTATTACCAGCGCGCCGATGATCCCCCTATCGGCTTTTCAACGAAGTGGGTCAAGCAGCGTGCAAGGCGGGTAGGCATCGCAAGCGAAGCGCAATGGGCTGGTCGCGTGCTCGTCATCTCCCCGGCGACGGTGCCTTCGCTGCATCTTGGCGTCGAGGGCCCTTGGGCCGGCCAGGGGTGCAGCGCGTTCGCCGCCGCGTCCTCGACGAGGCACCATTGGATAGCGGTGGAGCACGAAGACCAGCGCTTTGCCGGAACGTTTCGCTTGGTGCCGGTTTGCGCTGGCGACGGCTCTCTTTCCCTCGGCCAGGCCGGCGGCGGCCCGCGTCTCGACCCAAGCGCGGCACAGCTTCAGCAGCTTGCGGAAGCCGATCGTGCGCAGGCGGTGTGGTTGCATGGGCGAGGGCCGTGTCAGTGGCTTTTCAACGACTGCTCCGGTATGGCGTTGGATCGCGTGGGGGCATCGCAGGAAAGCGGTGCTCAAGTGCAATTCCATTCGAACGGCTATGCCGACGGGGAATGGGATAACGAATCGCATATGTGGCATCTTGCGGATGCCCGTTTCGGTACGGAGGATGGGGCCCCGTTCGATCTTGATGGCGCCGCGGATAGCTCTACGGCGGTTGTGGGCGCTTCGCTTTGCGTTCCCGATCCCCGGGTTGCGTTCAGGCTCGGAGGCGCATCGGCAGATGCGGAAGGGATCCGTTACGAGTATGCGTGGCTCGTCGACGGTGGCCAGGGCGAGGCCATCTCCGAGGTTCCCGAAATCATGGGTCGTGCATGCATCTCCCTCGGAAGGGAATGCTTGTGGCTCGATGCTCAGCCGGCGGCGAACGTGGTGGGGACGCGCGGGCGCGCCGGGGCTTTATGCGCCGCCGATTTATCGGTTGAAGGGGGCGGTTTCGGGCTCGTGGCGCGTATCGCCTCGTCCGGGGCGTGGCGTGATGCTGCTGAAAAGGGAGCTGAGGCGCAAGCTTTGAGCATGAAGCTTGGCGGTGATGCAGCCTTGCGCTTCCATGTGCGCTATCGCGTGTGCGGCAAGGATGGGAACTGGTCGGAGTGGTTTCAGGATGGGCAGGAAGCGTCCTGCGATGGGAGTCCTCTTCACGGCGTGAGCGCTCGAATCGTGCCAGCGGGGCTTCTTGAGGAAACAGGGCAGATGCTGCAGGTAGGCGAGCGTTTAGCGGGGAAGCGGCTGGTATGCATCGTGCGTGCGACCACCGTGCACCTGCATGCTGCGTATCTGGGGTGCGCGGCGTCGAAGCCTTTGCATGTGGTGAACCCTTTCACCACGGTGCGCTACTTCGTGGATGGCGAACGCGAGCCTTGTTGGACCGAGCGCGTCGATGAGTCTTCCTCGTACAGCGCCGCCCCCGATGCGCGCTCCGTCGCCTTAAAGCCAGGGTGCGAGAAAGTGAAGGGTTGGTTCACCGATGCTGCGTGCACCGTTCCGTTTGCGGATGGGACGGTGGTGCAGGGTGCGACGTTGGACCTGTTCGGGCGCAATGTCGCCGAAGTCCGCTACGCATTGACGGAGATGTCGCGGGAATTGTTCTCGGAGAGACGGTGCTTCGCCGAGAAGCAGCTTGAAACCGAGGTGGACGGCGAATCCGTGTTGCCGCCTGTTCAAGAAGTCGTATACGGGGAGGTCCTGTCGTTTTCACGACGTCCCAGCGTATGGTACGAGGCCGAGGGGCGTGCAAGGGAGGCGGTCGGCATCGTCGGCGCGTATGCCGACGCATCGGCAGCCCAGCCTCCGGCGCCGAAGTTGAAGGTGACGTGCTCTACGACGGTGTATCTTGCATGGGCATTGCCAAGATACGAGGGCATTTGGGTCTCTTAGGCATGGAAAAAACGAGCCGCCTTCGTGCGGCGGCTCGATATGGGACTGCGGTGCGGATGCGGGGCGCATGGCGGGATGCGCGGCAAGGTCGATTCGCCCAGCTTGCGCGTTGCCGTCGAAATCCCCTTAAACGGCAACGCAAATGGGGCGGCTATCGGCTATTGGCCGTCAACCTGCTTTTCGAAGCTGCTCTCGGCTTGCGCTTGAAGCTGCTCCTCGATGGTCTGGTATGCGGCAAGGATCTGCTCGCAATCTTCGGTCAGCCGGCTTCCGTGGGCGCCATCGCGGTAAAGAAGCTGCACGTCAAGGGCTGCTTCTGTATCTTTGATGATACGCCACGCCTTGCTGTAGGCCATGCCCATGCTCTTGGCTGCGGCGTTCAGCGATCCGGTGTCGCGCACCCCGATGCACAGGCTGGCGATGCCGCGGCCGAACACCGAGTTGCTCTCCGTGTCGGGATTGACCACGGAGAGCCTCACGATCGGTTTTAGCTTGGTGAGTTTGCTCATGAAAAGTCCCTCGGTTCCCCTCGTGTGCTGCTATTCGCTGTCCAGGGCGGCGAGAAACCGCTCGGTCGCGTTCTCGATATCCTCGGTGGTGCCGTCGATGACTTCGGTGAACCTGATGGGCAGGCCGTCGAGCTCTGCCAAGCCGCGCGGTACGTCGTGATGGCCCGATTCATCGGCGACCAGGTCGTTAAGGCCGCAGCCCGAAAGCGCGGCTACGCTTTCCGGCAGGGGTTGGCCGGGCTTCATGTCATGCAGGGCGCGGTACACGTTGTTGCCGAACTTGGCCCAATGGGCGGTGCTGGCGATGAGCACGGGGTTTTCTCCGCGCAGGTTCTGTGCGGCACGGTATGCCACGGCGGTATGCGGGTCGAGCAGGTAGTCGTGCTCGTCGAGCACCTCCTTGATGGTGCGCAGGCACTCGGCGTTGTCCACGCTATCGGCGGCGAAGTGCTCGCGCACGGCGTTGAACGTGTTCTCGTCCACGCGAAAACGGCGCTGTTGTTTTAGGTCCGCCATCCAGCCTGCGATCGTCTTGGGGTCACGTCCCGTCAGCTCGAACAGCTGGCGTTCCAGGTTGGAGCTGACCAGGATGTCCATGGAAGGGGAGGGGGTCAGCACGAACGGGCGGTCGGACACGTCGTAGGTGCCGGTGTTGATGAAGTCGGTGAGCACGCGGTTTTCGTTGCTTGCGCAGTACAGCATGTCGATGGGCACGCCCATGCGCTTGGCGTAGTAGGCGGCCAGGATGTTGCCGAAGTTGCCGGTAGGTACGCACACATCAAGCGCCGCGCCGGCTGCAAGCTTGCCGTCGGCGACCAGCTGCGAGTAGGCGGACACGTAGTACACCACCTGCGGCAGCAGACGGCCCCAGTTGATGGAATTGGCGCTGGAAAGGGAGACGCCATGCTCGGAGAGCAGCTTCTCGGCGAAGGCGGCGTCTCCGAACACGTTCTTGGCGCCCGTCTGACAATCGTCGAAGTTGCCGCGCACGCCCCATACGTTGACGTTGGATCCGCGCTGCGTGGCCATCTGGCGGTACTGGATATCGCTCACTCCGCCATCGGGGTACATGACCGAGATGGAGACATGGGGCAGGTCGCGGAAGCCTTCGAGGGCGGCTTTGCCGGTATCTCCCGACGTTGCCACCAGGATAAGGAAATCGTGATCGAGCTTGCCCTGCTCGCGCAGCTGGGCAGCCGATGCGCTGAAGAAGCGCGGCAGGCACTGCAGCGCCATGTCCTTGAAGGCGCTGGTGGGGCCGTGCCACAGCTCAAGAACATGGGTGTCGGCATCAAGGGAGGTGATGGGGCAGATACGCTCATCGTCGAAGTTGTCGCCATAGGCCTGGGCCATCAGCTCGTCGATCACCTGCTCCGGCAGGTCGACGCCGAAGGCTTTGTAGATGCGCGCCGCGCGCTGCGCATAGGGCAGCTGCGCCAGCTCGCAAATCTCATCGAGCGTAAGCTCGGGGATATGCTGCGGAACGTACAGTCCGCCGCCGTCGGCCAGGCCGTTGATAACGGCTTCGGTGAATTCGACGGGCTGGTCGACGCATCCGCGCGTATCGATATAACGATTCTCTTGCATGGGCTTGGCGCCTCCTTCGGCATTGCGAAAAGGGGGATTATTCACGGTACGCATAATATTCCTGCGAAAGTACAGATGGAAGATGATTTTCCCGTTCTTCAGACAAACGGTGGTTAACGGTGCATCCGTGCGCGAAGCAGCTCCGTGTGCATGCTAGCCGCAGCGAAGTAAATGTGGTCAAACTTTGAAAAATTACCCTTAGCGTACAAAAAGTTGCCTGAAGCTTCCATTCAAAGTCACTATGAGGTAACATCCTTCTGTTGTGTACGTCTAACAAATGAAGGGAGAACATCATGGAGACTGCGATGGCGAGCGCTGCGGCAAAGGCTGCGCGAACTCCAAGCGTGTCCGTCCAGCAGATGCCGCTTTCCTTTCTGAAAGAGGGCGAGTCCGCGCGTGTCGTCAAAGTGCGCGGGAAGGGCGACCTGCAGCATCATCTGGAAAACCTTGGCTTTGTGGAAGGAGCCGAGATCAAGGTGGTTTCAGGCGTCGCGGGCGACCTGATCGTCTCCGTCAAAGGCGCCCAGGTGGCCATCGGCCGCCAAGTGGCGTCCCATATCATCACCTCCGCGGCAACGGCATAGCGGCCGATCTGCCGGCACATAGGCGAACCCGGCCGCGGCGGCATAGCGCTGCGGCCGTTCGTGCGGTTGCCTTGCAACCGCCAGTATAAGGGCATGGAGAGAAGCACAAGAAAGCGAGGATAGGGCTAGATGGCCGAGATTCAGGGCAAAACGCTGCGTGATGTGCAGGTTGGCGAATCTGCTACGGTGCGCCGCCTGAGCGGAGAAGGCGCGCTCAAGCGTCACATCATGGACATGGGCATCACGAAAGGCGTTGGGGTGTACGTGCGCAAGGTGGCGCCGCTTGGAGATCCCATCGAGGTGACGGTCCGCGGTTACGAGCTGTCGCTGCGCAAAAGCGAGGCTGAGTGCATCCTCGTCGACTAGCGCGTACGCCGGCATAGCAAGCCGACGCATCGGTAATCGACGGGCAATGGCGCAAGTGCGCCGTTTTTTACCGAAACGAGTTACCAAGAACTAACTCAAAATGGCTTCTGAGCTGGGACGATGTGAAACATCGAAACCCAGAACAGCGCAAGAAGCCGAATCGATTCGCAAGAAAGGTAGATCATGGGAATCTGCATTGCCCTTGCCGGCAACCCGAACTGCGGCAAGACGACGATGTTCAACGACCTGACGGGTGCCAACCAATACGTTGGCAACTGGCCGGGCGTGACCGTCGAGAAGAAGGAGGGCAAGTACACGCGCGACAAGGACGTGACCATCACGGACTTGCCGGGCATCTACTCGCTGTCCCCGTATTCGCCCGAGGAGATCGTGGCGCGCGATTATCTGCTCGAAGGCGGCCCCGACGCCGTCATCAACCTGGTCGACGCCACCAACCTTGAGCGCAACCTGTATCTGACCAGCCAGATCCTGAACCTGGGTATCCCGGTCGTTATCGCGCTGAACATGATGGACCTGGTGGAGAAAAACGGCGACAAGATCGATGTCGACGGCCTGTCCCGCGAGCTGGGTTGCCCCATCGTCCCCACCTCGGCGCTGAAGGGCCGCGGCATGGAGGACGTTGTCAAGGCCGCCATCGATGCCGCTCGGACCGAGAAGGCCCCTGCGTCGCAGATGAAGTTCGACGCCGCCGTCGAGGAAGCGCTCGTCAAGATCGAGAGCGTGCTTGGCGACAAGGTGGCCCCCAACGCGGCTCGTTGGTACGCCATCAAGCTGTTCGAGGCCGAGGACAAGACCATCGCCGACCTCAAGCTTTCGCAGGCGGACCTCGACGCCATCTCCGCTATCCGCACCTCCATCGAGGACAAGCTCGATGACGACGCCGAGTCCATCATCACCGCCGAGCGTTACGACGCCATCAGCCACGTTGTGGACAAGACCGTCAAGCGCACGCGCACGGGCCTGACCACCTCGCAGAAGATCGACCGCGTGGTCACCAACCGTTGGCTGGGCCTCCCCATCTTCATCGTCATCATGTTCTTCGTGTACTGGCTGGCGGTCTCCGTCGGCGGCGGCGTGGTGACTGACTGGGCCAACGACGGCATCTCCGGCGACGGCTGGCTCTACACCGGCAACGCCGCGTTCGACGAGGCCACCGAGGAGTACGAGGATGCTCACTCCCAGGTTGTGGCTTATGTCGAGAACATCTTGGGCGAGGACGAGGAGTCCGAGCTGCCTTCCGACGAATCGCAGGAAGTGCTCGACGCCTTGGCCGCCGAGGAGCCCGAGGCGCCTGAAGATGGTGCCGATGCGGACGCCATGGCCGAATACGATGACGCCATGGCCGAATACGAGGAGGCGCAGGCCATCGTCGCCGACTTCGATGAGCGGGCTCAAGCCTCGCATGCTGTGGCCACCATGGAGGTAGAGGACGAGGACGGCAACGTGGAGGAGCAGACCATCACGTTCGCCGATTACCAGAAGGCCCTTGAGGTGGAAGAGCCCGATCCGTCCGACGGCACGTGGGGCCTGTGGATCCCGGGTCTTGGCGCCATCATCGCCGATGCCATGGAAGCGGCCGACGTCGCGCCGTGGCTGCAGTCCCTCGTCAACGACGGCATCGTCTCCGGCGTCGGCGCCGTCATCGGCTTCATCCCGCAGATGGTCATCCTGTTCCTGCTGCTGGGCATCCTGGAGCTGTGCGGCTATATGTCCCGCGTCGCGTTCATCATGGACCGCATCTTCCGCAAGTTCGGCCTGTCCGGTAAATCGTTCATCCCCATGCTCATCGCCTCTGGTTGCGGCGTGCCTGCCGTCATGTCCACCAAGACCATCGAGAACGAGATGGACCGTCGTATGACCATCATGACCACCACGATGATCCCGTGCGGCGCCAAGATGCCCATCATCGCGCTCGTGTTCGGCGCGCTGGCATCCGGCGATTCGTCGGCAACGTGGTACGTGGCACCCATGTTCTACTTCCTGGGCGTCATCGCCATCATCCTCTCCGGCATCATGCTGAAGAAGACCAAGCTGTTCGCTGGCGAGGCAACCCCGTTCGTCATGGAGCTGCCCGAGTACCATATGCCTACGGTGAAGTCCATCCTGCTGTCCATGTGGGAGCGCGTGAAGGGCTACATCATCAAGGCAGGTACCATCATCTTCCTGTCCACCATCGTCATCTGGTTCCTCATGAACTTCGGCGATGCGGGCGAGGGCTTCGGCCTGCTCGATCCCGATGCCCCCGACTACATGGAGCACAGCCTTATGGCCGGCCTGGGCAACCTGCTTGCCTGGATCTTCGCGCCGCTGGGCTTCGATAACTGGCAGGCTACGGCGACCGCTGTCACCGGCCTGGTGGCCAAGGAGAACGTCGTGGCAACTGTGGGCATCATCACGCAGCTGGCCGATTACGGCGAGGCTGACCCGCAGCTGTGGTTCGGCTTCCTGCAGATGCTCGGCGGTTCCACCGCTGCTGTGGTCGCCTTCTGCGCGTTCAACCTGCTGTGCGCTCCGTGCTTCGCCGCCATGGGCACCATCCGCCAGCAGCAGAACTCCCCGAAGTGGTTCTGGATCACCATCGGCTACCTGTGCGGCTTCGCCTGGTGCGTGGGCACCATGCTCTACCAGTTCGTCGGCCTTGCGACCGGCGAGGTCGAGTTCAACGTGTTCACCGTGGTGGCCATCGTCATCGCAGCCGCCATGCTGTTCCAGATCTTCCGTCCCATGCCCAAGCGTGAGGAGAAGCAGGAGAAGTAGCGCTGTGCCTCTATCCTGCAAGACCGGTATCGGGCCAGACAGCAATCGATGACGGTTTTGCGAAGACGTGAGCTGCTTTAAGCGGGACGTCGCCTTCGGGTGGCGTCCCGCTGCTGTTCGTAGTATTATCCAAGGGAAACATTTTATCCGCGCGCCGGCATCGGTGCGCAGCATAGGGAAGGAGTCAGGCCGTGATCTTGGGTTTGGAATTCAACCTGCCGACTGTGGGGGTCCTGCTGATCGTGGTTGCATGGGCCGCATGGGCCGTGCGCCGTCTGTGGAGCCGCGGCATGTGCGACTGCCATGCCGACAG
>OLNL01002671.1_pt1 | contig 13252 bp, 7 predicted proteins | sample 1672181 | NCBI WGS metagenome assembly OLNL01 (sample SAMEA3136656, study PRJEB25190) | human gut metagenome | biome: human gut; feature: human-associated habitat; material: faeces | place: Austria | collected 2013
TTCCTATTTTTTCATCACTTCAAGAGAAAAAATAAACGCGGTGGGGTTTCTTGATACCCGACCGCGTTTATCTTTGTCCGCTGATATACGGGCAAATCGTTTTTTATTGTAGGTTACATTCTTGCACCATCCGAGCCGATGGTATATCCGTCAATGGTGGTATTCACCGCCATCGTCCCGTCTGTGTAGAAGTAGTACCACTTTCCGTCAATCTGCTTCCAGCCGCCGGCAAACATCATTCCGGTAGCCTTGTCCAGCCAGTACCACTTCTGGTCGTCGGAGAGCCGGCCCTTCACTGGCTTCCCATTTCTGTAATAGCTCCACTGGCCGCTGTCATTCTGCTGCCAGCCGTTTGCGGTCTGCGGGTCAATGACGATCTCCACAAACCGCCGCAGTACGGTGGCAACCTCGGCGCGGGTAGCGGTTCCCTTGGGGTCAAACTTATTTCCATTCTTCCCGGCCAGGATGCCCGCCTGCTGCATGGCCCTGACTGCATTCTTCGCCCAGCTGCTGATCTGTGCGTTGTCCGCAAAAGTCACAGCCTGGAGGGTTTTCGGAAGGTCGTAGCCCAGCTTTTTGGCGTAATTTGCCATGATGACCGCCATCTGTTCCCGGTTGATGTTGGTATCCGGCGCAAAGGTGGTGGCAGTAACGCCCTCCACAATGCCGTTCTGCGCCGCCCAGTTCACATAGGGGGCATAGTAGGCGTCAGCTTTCACATCAGTAAATTTCCCGGTCTTGTAACTGTCCGGGTTGATGCCCGCCAACCGCCCCAGAGCTGTCACAAACATTCCTCTGGACATGCCGGTGTTGGGGCTGAAGGTGGTGTCGCTGGTGCCGGAGAGCAGTCCCCGGCTGGCTGCAAAGAGGATATTGTCCGCAGCCCAATGGTTATGAATGTCGGTAAAGGCAGGGGCAGGGTTCTTGTAGCCCACGCCGTAAACGCTGAAATGACCGGTTTCAAAAACCACCGCTTTCAGGCTGGCATCGTAGCTGGATTTGGTGATCCATTCCACCTTGCCTACGTCGTCTACATAGACTGCATAGAGATTACCGGTCTGCTCACCCTTTGCCGGTGTGTAGGACAAACGCACCGAGATGGTATGTCCATTCAGGCTGGTAATCGGCGTCTCTTTGCCGCCGGAGAGGTACACCAGCGACAGGTCATAGGCCGGTCTTGTTTCTATGGCGGCTTTAGCCTCGGTAGAACGCAGCGCATCCACCTTATTTGCCCGGAGAATGATGTCCCCTCCAGCGGAGGCGGCATCCAGCTGCTTCAGAGTATCCAGCCCGATATTAACCGAAACCAGATGGTCTATTGCTACGGTAAACTGCCGGACGTTTTCTTTAACCAGCAGATCCAATGTCTGCGCCTTGATGGTCACGTTAAAAGAGGTCTGGCCTGCCGCCGAGGTGATGGGAACGGTAACGGCAATCCCATTCTCTGTGGTGCCGTTCTTTTTCGCATCCTGTTTGGCCTTGTCGATGGCGGACTGGACAGAGCTATTATCCACTGCCGCATTGCCGTTTTTATCCGGCTGTATGGGTTTGCTTTCACCGGGGACAGGGGCTTGAAGCTTTTCCTTCGGCTGGTTGGTGTTATCATTGTTGCCGGAACCGCCGGAGGATGAGCCTCCACCGCCGCCCGAACCACCAGAGGAGGAACCGCTGTCGCTGGAAGATTGCCTGGAAACGGTCAACGTTCCAGAAACATAGGTGATCTCATAGTTGTCATTTGACAGCGTATCAGTGATGTTGATTGCGATTTCTCCGGCTTTGCTCATATCCGGTGTCTGCTCGTAAGTCAATGTTACAGTGCCGCTCAGGGTGTCTGCACCAACCAGACCTTCCACCTTGTAATCCTTATCTGCTTTAGGGCTGCTCAGATCGGGCGCGGTGCTGCCAGTGTAGGCGCTCTTATCAAGTGCCGTAACGGTAACTGATTTTTTCGCTACGGTCACGGTCACGTTCTGTTCTGCCACATTTGCGTACTCTGCATTTCCCTGAACCTTGTACCAAACGGTGTATTCTCCGGCATTTTTCGCTGTGGGGAGCTGCTCACTCCACTCAGAATCGCCAAGCCGGTAGAGCATTGTGCCGCCAGTGGTCTTGCCCGCTGCAACCAGAGCCTGTTCTGCACCGTTGTAGGTCAGTGTGTTGACCGTAGGTGCAGTCACGGTGGGGATGCGCTTATTCTTTGCGCTGATGTTGACGGTCAGCGTGATGTCCTCATAGTTTGTGCTCTTGATTACTACGGTCGCAGTACCCACAGAGCCGGTGGTTGCCACATCATTTTTCTGAATGGGCAGGGTCAGCTTGCCGTTTTCCACCTTCGCGCCGCTGGTGTAGTAGCCGTCATTTAGTTTGATTTCGCCGATCTCATAGGTGAGTGCACCGTACTCTTTGGGAGTTTTCAGCGTGGGCAGGGCGGGGAGCGTCACAGTGTAGGTCTTTTTGCAGTCATTTACAATGGTAAGCGCAGTTTCCTTGGTGAAGTCAGGCGCAGCGGCCTTGATGATGCTGCCGGTAGTAGGGAAGCTGCTCTGCTCCAGGGCGTAATTCTTCGCGGTCTGCTCCATCAAGGACACTGTGGCAGTGATGTTCTTGCCGTTGCCCGCACTGGCATCGTCAAAGCTGGCGGTCACGGTGTAGTCTGTGCCTCGGTTCAAGTTCACGCCGTCGAAGGTTACGTTGGTAATGCCCGCGTTTGTTGTGCCATCATAGGGCTTGGACGCAGCCGTTACCCCGGTGATCGTCAGCGGCTTCTTCCCAATGCGGACCGCCACGCTGACAGGTGCAGTATTGTTGTGGTTTTCATCGCCAATCACCCGATACCACACGGTATATGCTCCGGCATCGGTGCCGGTGGGGATGTTCTGACTGTATGTGCCGTTCTCGGTCAGGCTGTACTGCATGGTGCCGCCGCTGGTCACGCTGCCCGCGGTAATCAGCGCCTGCTCCTGGCCGGTATAGGTCAGATTTTCCTGCGCTGTGGGAGGCGTGATGCGGCTTGCGCCGATGCTGGCCTTTTCTACCGTCACAACAATATCCTTGCTTATCTTCTCGTAACCGTTGCAAGTGGCGGAAAATCGGAAGGTGTGCCGGCCTGCGGACAGCTTTTGCGCAGAAAGATCAAATTGATTCTTTGTTGTCGCGCTGCCAACTGCTGTGGTCTTACCGTCCTCCACCTTGTACCACTGAAAGCTTACAGCGCCGGTGCCGGTTTCCTTCTCTACCTTGACAAGAAGCATCCCCGTACCGCCATAAGTCATGCTCATCTCGGTGGGATAGTCCATGCTCTTGATGGGGATCTTGGCCATAGAAACATTGGTCAGCTCCGTACCGATAGGGTCGCTGATCCAGGTACTGCCGCTCTTGAACGCGTAGCCTTCCGGCAGGAGGGATGCCAGCGTGACATCTCCGGTGACGGTCAGTTTTGCCGCCGTCTTACCGTTCAGATCCAGCTTGAGCGGGCTGCTGATGGTGATCTCGCCTGCATTTGCCAGCAGCTTCACCGTACCGCCGTCGGCTGCGGCGATGGCCTCGCCTGCCGTCCGATGGTAGGAAATGCTGCCGTCCGCCTTTGTCACCTCAGCGGCATAGCCGCAGTAGGGGCAAGCATTCCCGCCGGAAGGGTCATCCGGGTGGCTGCACTTCACAACAGTTACGGCAGTATTCTCCTTCATCTCCGACAGCTTGAGCAATGCGCCGTCTTTCTTCCGATAAGCATATCCCTCTGCCAGCAGGGACTGATAATCTGCGCCATTCTTGATTTTGATGCTGTCAAAGGATCCGCCGGACAGGGTCACTGGAATACCTTTGAGCGCACCCAATTCCAGCAGATCCGCGCTGCCGCCGGACATGGTCAGCGCTCCCTCCGTGTAGATGCCGCCGATGAACTTGCCGCTCGTTACCACGGCTTCGTTCCCGGTAAGAATGCCAAGCCCCACTCCACGGTTTCTCCCGTCTGTGCTGCCCTCCAGGGTGACATTGTCCAGCGTCAGCTTTGCGCCTGTCTGCTTAGATTTTCCGACCGCCACCGCATGATAGGGGTCGCTGGGATGGGTGTTTTGCACCTTGCCGTTTATGATGGCTACATTGGAGCCGAGGATACGTAGAAGCCCCTTCCCAGCGGATTTGCTCAGGGTGTGTCCATTCAAGTTCAGTATAATATTTTTGCTGATTTCGATAGGCTCTGCGTTCTCGATGGTCAAAGGCCCCCGCAGAGTGATCGTGTCACCGTCCTGCGCGGCAGCCAGCGCGTTTTCCAGACTGGTGTATCGCTTGCCGCCGGTTTCAAATGCCTCCACCAGCGCTTGGCAGCGGGTGCAGTAACCTTTGCTGTCCACCTTGCCCGCATGGTCGCAGCTTCTGCCGCAGGCACATTTGCCGTTCTGATATTGGCAGGTATGCTCGACCACCTTGACGCTTCTACTCTGGATGCTTACTTCGGAAACATTCAAAATTTCACTGTCATCAGTGTCTGCAAAGGCATATCCCTCCGCCAGCAGAGCCAGAGCCGGCGCGCCGGTATCCACACTGATGCCCCCTTGGAAGGTGCCGCCATGGAGCTGGGTGTTCCCGACGAACGTCATCTGATGTGTAAACACGCAGTCGCCCTTTACCGTCAGGGTAAACTGGTTATTAAAGTATTCCGCGCCTGTTGTAACGCTGTCTAATATCAACACCGCGGGGGCGCTGGTGGCAATGTCATTTATCGTGCCGTTTTTGATGGTAACGCTCTTGTACGGGAAATTTTGCAGATCCAGCGTCTTGACCTTGTGGCCCTGCAGATCCAGCGTAATGTCCATGTTCGCCGTATCGCCGTTCCCCGCTTTCAAGGTTGCGTTAGTATCCCGCACAAAATAAGCGGTTCCGCCGGAGAACAGAATGAACCCAACATCAGGGTTATCGCCTTCAAACGTATAGGGGATACCGTTGCGAATAAAGAGCACATCCTTGCTGCACGGTTCGCCGCACTGTTGGCATTTGCCCTCGTTGGTGTATTTTTCATGGGGGCAGGTGTTAATGGTAACGGTGACAGTTTTTGTATCTACGGTATAGTTATTATAGGACAGCTTGCAGTAGACCTGGCCGCTGTACTCCCAGTCCTTGCCCGCCACTGGGGTCAGGTTGGATTGGGTCAGGACGATTTTACTATAACGGGCGCTGCCTGTGCCCTGACATTCTTTTCCGTTCACATACCACTGATAGGTGATTTGACCGGACTGACCGCTTTCCAGAGAGGCTTTGACATCGACAACCGCTACACTTTCCCCATTTAATTTCTCATATACGACCTCCGGCTGCTGGTTTATGGTAATGGGGTTTCTGGGCGCGGCGGCGACGGTGACCGTTGCGGTGGCGGTCGCCTTAGCGGGAGAGACACCTTCTATACCGTCTGCGGTCAGCTTCAGCTTATAGCTGCCCTCCTTGACGTTGCTGTCGGCGGTAACGGTGATGGTCGCGCCGTCAGCGGATTTTACCGCCGTCAGACCGGTGTGCCCGCCCACCCAGTCCACTTGCAGGGTTTCCTTCTTGACCTTGCTGCCGGTCACGGAGAAGGTCGCCGTCTGACTGCCTAAGCTTTCCTGTATGGTTCCCTGCTGCGCGCCGACAATCAGGCTTGCGCGGGGCGCCATCTTGGCGATGTAGATGGTCTTGACGTCCTCGTCTCTTTTCGTATCGTCCGCTGTGCCGACCGACATATCGTCTGTTTTTGCATTCTGACTTTCCGAATACAGAATGGTCAGGTTGTTGTTGATGTTTCGGGCGTTTCCATACCTACTATTCGAAATCGCACCATATTTTCCGGTGGCGTAAAGGGTTCCTCCGTTCATGGTCAGGGATGCAGTGCCAATACCCCAACCGGAATTTAGATTCAGCGTTCCATTCTCAATCACGATGGCTTTAGCGCTCAAGCCTCTCTGACCGCCGTTGGTGGTTATCTTTGCCCCGTCTTTTATGGTAAGCGTCCCGCCGGCGGTGTCGCTCCAATTGCCGTCCGCAATACCATATTTCCTGTCAGGAACAGTGACCGTCAGACTGCCGCTTCCCTGAATGGTCAGATTGGCGGAATACATATCCAGAGCGGCGTCATATGCGGTCTCGGTAATCGTAATGGTATTCTCGCCTTTCAGCGTGATTGTTGTGTCGCCCTTCACCGTCACCGGGGTAGTTATGTTTCTGTTCTCCCAGGTAACATTGCCGGAGATGGTTTCATGGTCTGCCGCAGCTGCCATTAGGGGCATTGCCTGCTCTGTTCCCTTGCAGGCAGAGAGGTCTGCATTTTCCGCAGCGCAGACCGGACAGTCGGGATTGACCGCCTCCTGCTCACAACGGGTTTCGCAGATGCACTCCACCGGAGCATTCCCGGACACGCTGGGAACAAGCCCGCCGTCCTGAGAATTGCACTGCTCACAGGTATACCCGCAGGGCGTCCCATCTGTGGCCGGAATGTAGCCGCAGGTATCGTCATGTTCGCCGCGTTCATGAGGGCAGCTTAATTCTTTTGTGATACAGCCGCTTTCCTCACTGCATTCATGGGTACACGCAGTCGGCTGGGCCTCCTCTGCTTCAGATGGGGTCGCCGTATTTTCTGGTACGCTGCCTTCCAAAACAGGGTAACAGCTTTCGTCATGCTCATGGACACACTTCTTCACAAGGGTGTAGCAATCCTCAGTATGTTCATGTTCACAGGCTGCCCCTTCGGTTCCTTCCGTATATCCGCAGTCCTCTGTATGTTCCGGATGATGCTCACACAAACCAGTATGGACAGCGGACGCACCCGCTTCCACCGCAAATGCCGGAACGTCCGGCATCGTAAAAATCATTGCCGCCGCCAGTAAAAATGCGGCCGGCCGTTTCCATTTCCATTTCATTTTATTCATCCTCCTCACGTTGTTCGTTCCCTCTCGTTGTTTTCTGAAGCAGCCGGGATACTGCCTCCCGCAGCTGATATTCCGTCACAGGCTTCACCAAAAAGGTGTCCGCCTGCAGCCTGCGGCTTTGGGGTTCAAACTCTGCCTGGTCGCTAATCCACAGGAGAGGGACATCCCTGCTGTACCCTCGTATGCTCATGCAGAAATTCATCCCCCTGGCTCCGTCCTCCATGACCACCACAGCATCATAAGGCCCATCCCGCTGCATGGCATAGGTACAAAACACGCCGTTATCAAAGCGGTCTACTTTGCCCAGCTTCATCAGCAAAGCGGTTTCTTTTTCTTTCTGGCTATAACTGCATAGCGCAATTCGCATTTTCGCACCTCCATTTCATGATGGGTTTTATCGCCTCATATAGCTCCTGATCGGAGCAGTCTGCCGGAAGAAACACAGGGATACGCAGGTGATACGCGATCAGGGCGAAGTTTTTATCATCGCTCCACCAGACAAGCGGTGTTTCCGGTGCCAGCTGCTTTGCCTGAATGGCAGCCTCCAATCCCCTTGCCCCGGTCATGGCGATGACAACCGCATGGTAGCGGCTCCGCCGCAGTGCCTGAGATAGCTGCTTCTCATTCCATAGCTCGTCGATGACAAGCTGTCCGTCCCCAGCAAAAAGGGAGCGCAGCCTGCTCTCAAACCATTCTGCATTCCTTAATTCCGTACAAAGTGCGATTTTCATGCTGAGCCTCCTTTCCTGAAAAGAAAAATAAAAAAACCAGACCTTCTCATCGGAAAGTCTGGTAGTATAATTAGAGTAGCATCTTGTCAAGAGAAATGCAACCGACTTTGTTTAAGACGCAGGTTTCCTGTTTAAGACGCAAGTTTTTTCCTGCGGTTTTATGTTATACTAATATTGGATTATTGTGCAAAGGAGATGGCACGATGCAGATTGCGATTGTGGATGACAGTGCAGAGGACAGAGAAGAACTGTCTACCTGCCTGGAAAATTATATGAAACGGCATCAGCTGGACTATACGCTGACAGAATTTGAGGACGGAGAGAATTTTCTGAAAGCTGCCGCCCAGGTCAATTTTCAGCTTGTCTTTATGGACATCTATATGGAGAACATGGATGGAATAGAAGCCGCCAGAAGGCTGCGCCAGAAAAACAGGCTCTGTAAGATCGTTTTTCTGACCATTACAGAAGATTATGCCCGGATGGGGTACAGCCTGTCCGCCAGCTATTATCTGCTGAAGCCGCTTTCGCTCCATCAGGCAGATTTTGAAGAAGCGATGGAGCTGTGCCAGCTAAAACCGCCCTATGAAGTGATGACACTTTCGGTTATGGCTGACCGTCAAAAGCTGGAACTTCCCACAGAGAAGATTCTATACATAGATTATCAAAACCGTATGACACGGATTCATACGGCGGAACGCGTGATACCGGTAAGCGGAGGTTTTCAGGAGGTCACTGCCGCATTGCAGAAGGACAAGCGTTTTTTGCCCTGCTACCGGGGCGTTCTAATCAACATGGATTATATCAGCCATGTTGACAGCCAGGCCTTCCGTTTGATAAACGGGGAGGAACTTCCGATTGCTCTCCGCAATGGAAAACAGCTGCGGGAAACCTACCGTCAGTATGTTTTCTCTGGAATGGGGCGTATCGTATGAGAATGAAGCAAATGCACAGGCGTATTCTGGGGGGCTGTCTGGCCTGCCTCCTCTGCTTTACCGGCAGTATCCCCGCATTTGCCGCTGGAACTGCAACCCCAGCCAACGCCGATGGAAGAAGGGAGAATCCGCCGGGTTTAGAAAGCGAGGCATCAGGGGCACTGGATAGCGGAACCCTGGAAGCACCTGAAGAAGTATCCCTCGTCCTTGTCACGGAAATACAAAATGAAGGCGAACTGCTCTCCCTGCCGGCTTTTACCCTGCCCCTTAGAGCCACACCGTCTGATGATGACCTGGAGGAAATTTATCAGCTGGCCCTTCAGCATCAAACCGTTTGCGCCACTGTAACAGCAGGTGAAGAAATCCGGCAGGAAACATTTTCTGTCGCATGGGATTTTTCAGCCATTGACCAGACCACTCCGGGCGAATATGCCGCAGCAGGCCGGATTGAACTGCCGGAGGGGTATGCCTTTGATGAAGCTGTATTGCAGGAGCTGCAGATTTCCGTCCGGGTGGAAGAAATGCCGTCTGCTGTCATTACCTCCATAGAGAAATGGTATCCTTATACAAATGCATTTGCGCTCCCACAGGGCAGCGAAATTGAAACGCTGGAGGAATTATTCGCCGCCTCCCCGTATTATCTGGAATGCTATGCAGAAAACGGAACCAGCTACACCGCTGTGGTGGAATGGGATTTTTCGCGTATTGATCTGAATACTGTGGGACTGTACCATGCAACAGGAAGGCTGACCGCACCGGAAAATACCGTATTTGCGGATCGTGTCGATTTCCCTAAAATTACAATTCCTGTTTCTGTTCAGGCTCTGGATAGACCAGACATTAACTGTTTTCTGGCCGCCAGAGGAAACCTTCATTTTCCCTGGGTCGCACCACCGGGAGAGCTGGATAAGATCAGCGTATGGATGTCCGAAAACAACGGTTCATGGAACCGTCTGGAAAGCGGCGTTTATGTGGGTCAGGAAATGCTCTCGATTGCCACCCGTCTGCTGGCACCGGGCAGCAGTTACCGCCTTCAGGTTGATTATGACGGCGGACAGACTGGTATCCTGTCCTTGACCTACGCAGATGAAATTGTTCTTGAAGGGTATCATGAAGGCGACCGGGATGGAGGGGATGCAGGCGGAAATCCACCCGACACCATCATTCAGCCGCCTCCTGAAGATACCGACGATCAGGATCATGGTTTTGCAGACAGGCCCTCCACGAAGCCTTCAAAACCGCCTGCAACAAATGACGGTGGAACGGATTCCGATGAACCGACTATACCGGAAATCGAAGCGCCCGTTATATCAGGTCAGCCAGAGGAAGATACCACTTTGACGCAGCCCCCTGAAGTGCAGACGATTGTCGGCGCTTCAGAGCTTACCGATCCTGCCTGGAAGCTTTCAGAAAACAGGAAAGATTCAGTGCAAAGCGCTATGCCCGTTCCCCAGGAAGCCGCAGATTCCCAAAACTCTGCTTTTTCAGAGTTCTTTGATGAAACCACTGACCGGATTTCCGGCACACGCTTTTTGATGATGCTGCAAACAGGGGAGCAAAGAGCCGTCTTTTCCAAACAGGGAATCACTATCAGCATACCCAAAGACGCCTTGCCGGAGGGTATCCAAAACGAAGATCAGATTGAAGTCATCCTCCAAAAGAATACGGATGGCGGTTTTTCTTTTTCGTTTTCCATCAATGGAACTGTGCTCAACTCCCTGCCGGATGTTTCTGTCATGCTGCCCTATCCAAATGACCCGGCAGCCGGCACATTGTTCCTTTGTGATGAAAGCGGCGTGGAAGTTCCCATGACCGACTATGACGATACGGCGAAAGCCGCTTCTTTTCAGATCAGCCATACAGGGACTTACACCATTGTGGGAAAGGAAGATACCGCTTCCCTGGCACATGCTGCCGACACAGAGCACAGCTGGTCGCCCATATTCTTTTTGATTCCGGCCTGTCTGCTTCTTCTGTCTGCCGGTGTGTTTTTCCTAAGGAGGAGGCGAAAATAAGATGGTATCTTCTGCGGTAAAAAAATATGCTGCCTTATGTATGGTCTGCCTGTGCTCATCCCTGTTTTTTCTTGGCCTGTATCAGTTCAATAATAAATATAGCCAGAACACAATCCAAGCGGCAAATGGGATTCTGGCGCTTTCAGAGGAAGAACTTCAAAAGTCACCGGTGCGCTTTCTGGTATCCGGCTGGGCATTTTATCCTGACGCGCTTTTGACCCCGGAAGAAATACAAGATGAAAGCCATTATATGCGCTACCTTTCCATTGGAGAGCAGACCAATTTCTCCAGCCCTGCAAACCCTTCTCCCTATGGCTGCGGGACTTACCAGATGACATTCTTCCTGCCGGAACGGAAGGAAACATATGCACTGGAAATCCCGGAAGTGTTTTCTGCTTACAACCTTTATCTGGATCATGACTTGATCCTGCAAATTGGGGAACCGGCACAGGGGACGCCATTGGTTCAAAACCGCATGGTCACTTTTTATGGCGGAAAACCGGTCACACTCACCATAGCGGTCAGCAACTATGACCACTTTTACGGAGGGATTGTTTATCCGCCTGCTTTCGGAACGATGCTGGCGGTAAATACAACCAGAGGAATCCGGTTTGCATTCTGCCTTTTTGGCTGTACGGTTACCTTTGTCTGTGCGCTGCTGTCCTTTTATTTCAGCCGCCGGATGAAACAGAAAAATACATTCCTGTTCGGACTGATCTGCCTTGCCATGTGCGGCCTGTCATCCTATCCTGTGCTTCATATGCTGGCTGCTGTTCCCATATTCCCCTGGTACACGATTGAACTGTTCTGTATCTATCTGGTTACCTGGCTGATCGTGGTTCTGCAAAACCGGATATGTAGGCCGGGCTTCCTGCCTGCGGCCATCAGTAATGGGGTGGGCGCTGCCTTCCTGGTATATGCGTTTTTGTATGGCATGATGGCTTCCCATCTCTCCCTTGGAGCCATTCGCTTTTTCTCTGCAGCGGTCTTTTGTTATAAGGCGGCATCTGCGCTCTATCTGCTTATCATCGCTGTGCTTGCCATTCACAGAGGAGAAAAACGGAGCAGGCCGATCTTCTATGCTGCGGCAGCCGCAACCTGCGCCTTTATATGGGATCGCTTTCTGCCGGTTTATGAGCCGGTTATTGGTGGTTGGTTTTTGGAATGGGGCAGCTTTTTCATAGCAGCCGCCATCGGTTATTCCCTCTGGCGCGATGTGATAGAAGGGTATGGAAACAGCCTGATTTTTCAGGAAGAACGCAAGCAGGTCATCCGTCAGCTTTCTATGCAGACCGAATACAGCCGTCAGGTTTCTGAGGCAGCGGCAGAAAACAGAAGGCTGATCCACGACATCAAACACCATCTGCGCACCATAGACCGCATGGCCTCTGAACATGGGCAGACAGAGATCTGCTCCTTCCTGTTACAGGTTGAGGAACAGGTTGCGGCGTCATCGGGTCACTCCTATGTTGCGTTCTGTAAAAATCCCGTCGTAAATGCGCTGATTGAATACTACTACGGCATGGCGCAGACACAAGGGACAGAATTTCAGGTGCGGCTCGATCTTCCTGATCAGATGCCGCTTACCGATGTGGAACTGTGTACGGTGCTGGGCAATCTTTTGGACAATGCCGTTGAGGCGTGCAGCCGCCAAAAACAGGGGGTGCACCGCATTTTCATTGCAGGCGAAACCAGAGGCAATATGTACTTTTTGAAGATCGAAAACACTTACGACGGTCTGGCCTTGCAGGAGGGAAAAACATTCCTCTCCCGAAAGGGCGCATCCGCGGATCATGGAATCGGGCTTTCCTCTGTCCGAAAAATCATTGAAGGCCATGGCGGTGATCTCGATCTTGTTCCTGGTGAGGAATCCTTTCTTGTTGGAATTACAATACAGATGTAAAAACTGTTTTTTGATCAAGTTTTTATCTCTTATTCACGATAAAAGGGAAAAACCATTTGCAGGTTTTTCCCTTTCTGTTCGTGATATAAAAGGAATTAATCACACTATCATCTTCTATATGCCTGGATATTTTCCAGATAAGCTGTCCGGCCGGATAAATTCTGCTGTTCAATCCATCACAACCGTGATAGAATGAAAGCAGTGTTTCGGGATGGTACAGAATCATGGAGGGATGCAAATGGAACCGATGTATTTGTCAATCCAGCCCGTGGAAACCGGGAAGCGGATCAAGCAGCTGCTTTCAGAGCAGAACTATACGATCCGGGAGATCCAGGGTGCGTTCGGCTTTGAGAACCCGCAGGCGATCTACAAATGGATCTCCGGAAAATCGCTACCGAGCCTGGACAACTTTGTTATTCTCAGCCGACTGTTACATACCAGCATTGAAAATATCCTCGTCATTGACGGGGATATTCCTCGTTTAGGGTTTTTTTTAAACCAAAGGTTCAATGACTTCCTCTCTCTCCCGCCTTATAATCGTGTCACAAGGAACTGATGCGAAGGAGGCGAATACATCATGAAAATCACATCGGCTTATGCCAATAAACTGCTCAAAAGCCTGACGGACGAGAAATCCTACTGGGAAGCCAAGGAAGCTGCATCCCGCACTTATGTTGCCGCCGTCGGTGAGGAACCGGTTATCCCGGAGTATGACTACACCGCTGTTTCTGCGACATTAAAAGAAATCGACCGTAAAACCGTCATCATCAAACATGCTCTG
>OLNL01002673.1_pt1 | contig 13250 bp, 10 predicted proteins | sample 1672181 | NCBI WGS metagenome assembly OLNL01 (sample SAMEA3136656, study PRJEB25190) | human gut metagenome | biome: human gut; feature: human-associated habitat; material: faeces | place: Austria | collected 2013
TCATGCGCAGGGTGGTGGACTTGCCGCAGCCAGAGGGGCCGACGAAGATGATGAACTCCTTATCCTGGATCTCCAGGTTGAAGTCGGTAACAGAAGGAGCAGTAGCGCCCGGATAGATCTTGTAGATGTGCTGGCAGCTAATCGAAGCCATAGGTCATTGCCTCCATTAAAATTTTTCTATGTTACGGCACCTTGACGGTGCACGCTCTCGTTGGTATTATAATAACAGATAACTTTGTGATATAAAATAGCATTTTATTGATTTGAGGTGTCAGATATTGCTTTATGATTGGACAAGCACCGCAGCCCTTGGCGTGGTGCGGGATATCCAGCCCAAAGAACCCCTGACCCTGACCGGCGAGGGGCTGTGGGTCTGCCTGATCTCCAGCGGCAGATGCACTGCCAGCCTGACCGATGCCTCGCCCTCCCCGGCGGGCAGCGCACTGATCCTGCCGCCCCAGAGCGCGGCGGCGGGTCATCTGGTGCTGAGCCGCGCCCCGTTGACCCTGACCCCGGAAGGGGAGAGCCACCTGCTCTGCATCCAGCTGACCGGGCAGGCGGCGGTGCAGTTCCTTGCCGGGCTGACGGAGCTGCCGTTCCTGGCCCGGGGCGAGACCTGCCCCGCCGCCGCAGAGCTGCTGGGCCGCCTTGCCGCCGAGGCCGACACACCCGGCAGCCGGGCTGCCAGCCAGCTGGCCTTTGCCCTGCTCTGTGAGCTTGCGGGAGCCGACAGCGCCGCCCCGCCTCTGCCGCCGCTGGTGGAGGCCGCCATTGAGGATATCCGCCAGAACTACGCTGGCCTGTACGGCGTGGAGGAGCTCAGTGAGCGGCTGGGAGTCTCCAAGAGCCACCTTGTCCGCACCTTTACCGCCGCTGTGGGGGTGCCCCCGGGGCGCTACCTGACCACCGTGCGGGTGGAAGCTGCCATGCGGCTGCTCCTGCACCGGGAATATACGCTGGATGTCATTGCCAGCCTGTGCGGTTTCTCAGGGGCCAACTACCTGTGCCGGGTGTTCAAAAAAGAGACCGGCCAATCCCCCGCACAGTGGCGGGCCTTGGCCGGTCAGACAGCGCGGCCCCTCAGCCCGGCGGAAAGCCAGCGGGAGCAGGCACTGTATATTTAAAATTTCAGGAGCCGGGGCAGCACCCGGCTCTTTTCCGTGGAGGCGTTCAGCCGCACACAGACTGCGGGCGCTTGAGCAGGAACACCGTCAGGGCCAGCGTGATGGCCTCGGCGGCGGGGAAGGCCGACCACACGCCGTTCATGCCGAACAGGGCGCTCAGGATCAGCGAGCAGGTGACGATGGCGGCCACACCCCGGCTGACCGAGGTGATGGTGGCCTCGGTGGGGCGGTTGACAGCACCCAGATAGCCCGCCGCAACAATATTGCAGCCTGCAAAGAAGTAGCCCAGGAAGTAGATGCGCATACCGCTGTGGGCATATTCGGCCATCAAAGCAGAGCTCTCGCTGTTGAAGAGGGCAACAAAGGTATCGGTAAAGCCAAACACGGCACCGTACAACACCGCCGCCAGCGCCAGCGCAGTGCCGCAGCCCAGCAGAAGCAGCTTTTTTGCCCCAGCCATCTCATTTTTGCCGTAGCACTGGCTGATCAGCGGCTGGGCACCCTGGGCCACGCCGTTGAAGATGGCTGTTGCCACCAGCGCAAAGTTTGCCACCACGCCGTAAGCGGCCACGCCCACGTTGCCAGCCAGCCGGAGCAGCAGGAAGTTGAACACGGTGGTGGTCACAGCAGAGGAGAGCTCCCCGACAAAGCCGGAGATGCCCAGCTGGCAGCTCTGCACCAGCAGCCGGGCCGAGGGGGCCTGCCGGACAAAGGTGAGCGTGTTGCTCTTTTGAAAGAAGTGGCGGCTGCAGATGGCGATGCTGAGCACCGGCGAGATGGCGGTTGCCAGCGCCGCGCCGGGCAGGCCCAGCCCCATGGGGAAGATGAAGATGTAATCGAACACCACATTGAACAGGCTGCCGCTCAGGGTGGCCACCATGGCAAGGGACGGGTCGCCGTCGTTGCGGACGAAGGCCGAGAAGATGTAGTTGCACATGAAGAAGGGCGTGAACAGCAGGAAGATGCGGGTGTAGTTCAGGCCCAGCGCCACAATGTCCGCATCGCCGCCCATGAGCTGCAGAAGCGTGCCCGGGCAGAACGCGCCCGCCAGCATGAACGGGATGGCAATCAGGCAGGCGCAGAGGATGGCGTTGGAAAAAAACCGCTGCGCCCGCGCCTCGCCCTGCGCCTGCAGAATGGCGTACCGGGTGGCCGCACCCAGGCCGATCATCGAGCCGAAGGCAAAGATCAGGTTGTACATGGGCAGGCAGAGGTTCAGCAGGGTCACGCCGTCGGTGCCCGCCGCCTGGGCGATGAAATAGGTGTCGGCCAGAATATAGCACGATGTGCCGATCAGACCGAAAATATTCTGCGACACATACTTGAAGAACTGCTTTGTCAGGTTCATGGATGCTTCCTTTCCGCGGGGAGAGTAGGGGAGTGAAACGTAAAAACGACTACTACTACTATATCATAAAACTTGGCATATTTCAACGAAAAAGCGAGGAAACACGCCATCATTTCCCAAACGGAACACTTCTCCCCGGGGATATGCTGCTATCCGAAAATGTTATACAAACACTGCCGATTTTGTGCAACTTGCCAAAGATGGTTTTGGGTTATTGACAAAAAAAAAAAAAAAGTTTTATGATTTTTGTGTAAGATGCCACGTTGAAACAGAAAAATCGGCAAACCAGTCGAAAGGCTGCGACGCAAAGCTACAGGGCCTGTAATATGGCAGCCAGCTGCACTTTCTCAACCATACCGCACATGGGCATCACCTCAAGGGGCGGTAGATTCCCAAAGTACAAAACGCAGAGCGTTGTACCAGCCATTTGGCCGGTGCGGCGCTCTTTTTGCTTTGTGCGGGCATAGTTATATTTTGGGAGTAATTCATAAAAGGAGGGCTTTTTATGAAAAAGCGGTTCGTCAGCTTGTTACTGGCGATTAGCATGATATTCTCGCTGATGCCCGTAAGCGCTGTAACAGCGTTTGCGGAGGACGAGAACAGTGGTGCGGTTAAAATTATTGCCAAAGGCAATTGTGGCGCTGACGAAGGTGGCGAAAATTTAAAATGGACGCTTGACAACAACGGCGTTTTAACCATCTCCGGCAGTGGTGCAATGAAGGACTATACTTGGGATGAAAACGTGCGCCTGGACTGGTATGTAAGAAAAAAGGACATTCGATCCGTTGTACTTGACAATAGGATTACCCATATTGGTAATTATGCTTTTGACAAGTGCACCAACATAGAAAGCGTGAGATATACAGGATACACTGGCAATGCAGGTGTCGCATTACCGGAGAGCGTAACCACAATTGGCGTGCATGCTTTTAGTGACACTGGGGTAACGGGGACGCTGAAACTTCCGGAGCATTTGACTGAAATCGATAGTTCTGCTTTTTATCATTGCGGAAAACTGAACGGAGAACTGAAACTGCCGGATACCGTAAAGGAAATCGGAGGATTTGCCTTTAACAGTTGTGGTTTTACAGGGAAACTGGAATTACCAGTCAGCTTGGAAAAGATTGGAAACGATGCTTTTGAATCTTGCAGCGGCCTGACAGGAAAACTCACTTTTCCGAGCAAGATGAATGAGATTGATTTTAGTATTTTTCACGGAACAGGGATAACCGAGGTGGTGATTCCGAGCAGCATAAAGACGGTTCGTGATTTTGCTTTCAATAGCTGCATGAACCTGAAAAAAGTTTATCTGCCAACAAAGATGCCCACGATTTACAACCGAGCTTTTATAAACTGTAGTGACGTAAAATTCTATTACCCTGCTTACAAAGCTGACTGGATGACGCAGACGAGTAAGTTCTTTGATAGCACTTTGAATGCCGACAAGGATGCAGTAAAGCCGTCTGAGGTTAGTACCTGGCGGCCTATCTGCTACTATGTTGACGTAACATTTGATGCTGGCAGCGGTAAGTTCCAGAACGGTGAACAGAAGCACATTGTAAAGGGCAACGAAAACGAGCTTTACCGTACCGAAAACCTAACCGAGGCTATGGTAACGGCAATTGGAACTCCGAAGCAGAGTGGTTACCACTTTGCAGGTTGGAGCTTAAGCCCGAATGGCAGTGTTGACGATGTGCTCCCGGTTGCAGACGGTTACATGACAATTGCCGACAACGGCAAGAATGATTTTGGCGGTGTTGAAGATGGCATGACACTGTATGCCGTGTACACATCAGCCGCCAGCGTGAAAATCAACGGCATTGATGGAGAAGCTACTGCCATTAAGGCTGGCAAGGAGCATGAGTTTACCCTGATCGGTGATGAGAACACTGACAGAGGAGCAACTGTGACCTTGGAATTGAACGACAGCACCAACGCAAAGTTGGAATACTACAACAGCACTACGGGCGAGTGGCAGGAAGTGCCGAATGCCCTTAACGTTAGTGCCGTGAACGGTATGAGGTTCCGTGTTGCTGTTCCCAAGAATGCCGACGATGCAACTGTGACCCTGACTGCTGTTGTGAAGGATGCCAAAGGCAATGAAATTGAGGATGGCGGCGACAGCAAGACCTTTAAGGTAAACAAATATGTAAATGCCGAGGTTGCCATTGATGGCCTTGACCATACCACGGTGAAAGCCGGTGAAGCAAAAGACTTTACCGTAAGTGTTACCCCCAATGACGATGCAAACACTGGTGCAAAAGCAACGATTACAGTAAGCGGTGCAAACGCAGATGCTGTTGAGAAGATTCAGTACAAGGACGGCGAGACTTGGAAGGATGTGCCGGGCGAAGGTCTGAGCATTGATGAAATCAACAACACTAAGTTCAAGCTCATTACCAAGGCTGACGCAAATGACGGTGATGTAACGATTACCGTTACTGCAAAGAAGGCTGATGGTACTGAGATTGACAAGAAGGTCGCAGCTGTTACCGTAAAGAAGCATGAAAATGCTGCCGTTACCATTGACGGCCTTGATGGTACTACTGTGAAAGCCGGTGAAGCACAAGACTTTACTGTAAATGTTACCCCCAATGACGATACCATTGACAAGGTGACCTTTGGCACGACCAGCGGCGAGGTGCAGTGGAGCAATGATGGCGGCAACACTTGGACACCTGTGTCTGGTGACGTGGATTACAGCGACCTGACCGGAAAGCAGTTCCGTGTTGTGCCTGCCGCCGATGCAGCAAATGGCACTGTAACTGTGACCGTTATTGCAAAGAAAGCAGATGGCACGGAAGTCGCCAGGAAAGATGCAAGCTTTACTGTGACCGCCCGTGAGCACGCAACCGTTGCAATTAACAACCTGAACGGCGAAACCATTAAGCAGAACAAGGCATATACCTTTACTGTGACTGTGACCGCCCATGATGACAGCGGAGAAACCACACTCAGGTTTAACAATGTTGCAGGGCTGACCTATAACAATGCTACTGTGACGGATGCAGGTGTGACGGTTAAGCTGACCAACCAGCCTGCACCCCTGACCTTTACTCTGACCCCGGATGCAGAGGGAGCTGGCAAGACCCTGACAGCAACCCTGAACAATGGTGCAACGGACACTGCAACTTATACCGTAAGTGAGTATGAGCACGCCAAAGTTACCATTGATGGCCTTGGTACTGACCTGAAACAGGGCGAGAGCAAAGACTTTACTGTGAAGGTTGACTCGAAGGATGACAGCGGAAATGCTACCATTGACTTTGGCGACAAGAACAGTGAGATCCAGTACAAGGACGGCGAGGACTGGAAGTCGATGCCGTCCGGTGGTCTGAAAATTGGCCTGAGCAACGGCGAAAAGCCGTATGATTTCCGTATTACGCCCAAGAACGATGGCAGCCAGACCCTGACCGCAACCGTCAAGCAGAATGACAACGAGTTGGGCAAGGTTGAACAGACCTATACTGTTGCCAAGAAGGACGAACCTACCACTCCCGGTGGCGGTGAGAACCCCGGCGAGAACCCCGGCGAGAATCCCGGTGGCGGCAGCACGACACCGAAGCGTAAGCTGGAGATTGCCGATGGTACCCTGACCAGTGTGATGGTGAAGGATGAGAACGGCAATCTGAAGGATATTACCGATACCATTACCAAGGATCTGGATGGAAAGTATGAGATCCCTGTAGGTGCCAAGGTGACCATCACCGCAAAGGATGCCCCCGAGGGCATGAAGTTTGGTGAATGGAGCATCAGTGATAAGACACTTCTGAGCGACCCCGATGTTCCTTACACAGAAAAAGACCTGATCTTTACCATGCCGGACAATCCGGATGGAGTGAAGCTCAGCGTGGTCTATCTGGAAGAAAGCATCGGCGAGGAGCCGAATCTGTTGGAAAAGGGCGCTCTTGCCGGCACGGTAGTTGTTGGCAGTGCAGCGCTGTTGTACCAGGGCCACATGCTGGGTACTGAGTTGTACCTGCGGTATCTGCTGCCCCACGGGGCCGTTATCCCGCAGAACCGTGCGGAGCTGGCAGTGCTGCTGTGGCAGGATGCCGAAAATCCGGAACCTGTCAGCACCACTCTCTACAGCGATATAAGCGATGAGGACAGCGCGATTCAACAGGCTGCCCGCTGGGCCGTGGAGAACGACCTGATGGAGCAGCTGGATGCGGAGGAACATCCTGACCACTTTGATCCGTTTGTACCTGTGACTTTCTCTGATTCTATCCGTGCATGGAAAAAAGCGCAGGAACTGAAAAAAAGCGTTCACTGATTTTTCCCTTGCACTGCAAAGCTTTCCGCCATGCCAAGGGCCCCCCTATTAGCGGGGGCTGTCGCTGAAAGCGACTGGGGGCTTGCCCCCACAACCGAACCATTCTCTATTCCCAAATAACCTGTGGAAGCGCCCTGCCGGGGAACCGGTGGGGCGCTTCTGCATAGGGGCGGGAGCCGAAACCGCCGCTTTTTCCGCTCTAGCGCCGTGGTTTTTATTGACAAGCTCCCGGCTTGCTATTATAATAGAACAGTCATAATAGCATTCGTGCGCGGCTTTGCGGCTGCGTCAATCCAATAGACAAGGAGAAGATCCAAAATGGCACAAGAAATCAAGATGTCCGCTTCCGGCCTGAAGGCGATGCAGGACGAACTGGAATACCTCAAGACGGTCCGCCGCAAGGAGCTGGCCGAGGAGATCAAGGAAGCCCGCAGCCACGGCGACCTTTCTGAGAACAGCGAGTACGATGAAGCCAAGAACACCCAGGGTCTGGTGGAGAACCGCATCACCGAGCTGGAGCAGATGGTCAAGAACGCTGTGATCATCGACGAGAGCGAGCTGAGCGTGGACAGCGTTGCTGTTGGCACCCACGTTTCCATCAAGATGATCGGCGATGATGAGGCCGAGGAGTACGATATCGTTGGCCGCACCGAGGCTGACCCCATCAACGGCAAGATCAGCGACGAGAGCCCGGTGGGCCACGCTCTGCTGGGCAAGGCCGTGGGCGAGAAGGCTGAGGTCCTGCTGCCCTCCGGCCAGACCGTCGAGTACGAAGTGCTGGCCATCACCCACGCCGCAAACTGAGCCTGAACGGGAGGAAACCATGGAAGAGCAAAAGAGAAACCCCGCTCAGGGCCTGTCTGAGAGCGAACAGGTGCAGGTGCGCCGCCAGAAGCTGGCCGACCTGCAGGCTGCCGGAAACGACCCCTTCACCCTGACCAAGTTCCCGCAGGACGCATACTCTGCCGACCTGAAGGAAGAGTTCAAGGAGCTGCCCAACGAGACCGACAGCGGCAAGCAGGTCGCGCTGGCTGGCCGTATGATGTCCAAGCGCGTGATGGGCAAGGCAAGCTTTGCCCACCTGCGCGATGACAAGGGCGATATCCAGCTGTATGTCCGCCGCGACGAGCTGGGCGAGGAGGCCTATGCTGCCTTCAAGAAGCTGGATGTGGGCGATATCATCGGTGTCAAGGGCGAGGTGTTCCGCACCAAGACCGGCGAGCTGAGCGTTCGCGCCACCGAGCTGACCCTGCTGGCCAAGAGCCTGCGCCCCCTGCCCGAGAAGTTCCACGGCCTGACCGATACCGAGATGCGTTACCGTCAGCGCTATGTGGACCTGATCGCCAACCCCGAGGTGAAGGATACCTTCGTCAAGCGCAGCCAGATCCTGAAGGAAATCCGCGCCTATCTGGACGAGAAGGGCTTCCTGGAGGTGGATACCCCCATCCTGACCCCCTTTGAGATCGGTGCCTCCGCCCGCCCCTTCTACACCCACCACAACAGCCTGAACATGGACATGGTGCTGCGCATTGAGACCGAACTGTACCTCAAGCGCCTGATCGTGGGCGGCATGGACCGCGTGTATGAGGTTGGCCGTATCTTCCGCAACGAGGGCATGGACCCCAAGCACAACCCCGAATTCACCAGCATCGAGCTGTATCAGGCCTTCACCGATTTCCACGGCATGATGGATCTGGTGGAGGAGCTGTACAAGCGCCTTGCCCTCAAGATCTGCGGCAGCATGGTCATTCCCTATCAGGGCAAGCAGATCGATATGGGCCACTGGGAGCGCCTGACCATGGTCGAGGCTGTCAAGAAGTATTCCGGCGTGGACTTCAACGACTGGAAGTCCGACGAGGATGCCATTGCCTCTGCCAAGGAGCATCATGTGGAGCTGCCTGAGGTTCCCACCAAGGGTGCCATTCTGGCCGAGTTCTTCGATGCCTTTGTTGAGGACAAGCTGATCCAGCCCACCTTCATTTATGATTATCCTGTCGAGATCAGCCCGCTGGCCAAGCGCAAGCCGGATGATCCCGCCTTTACCGAGCGCTTTGAGTACTTCATCGACTGCACCGAGTACGGCAACGCCTTCAGCGAGCTGAATGACCCCATCGACCAGAAGGGCCGCTTTGAGCGTCAGGTCGCCGAGCGCAAGGCCATCGAGCCCGACTGCAAGGCTCAGGTGGATTACGACTACGTCAACGCTCTGGAGTACGGCCTGCCCCCCACGGGCGGCCTGGGCTTCGGTATCCCGGCATCCGGCACTATGGCACACTCTTGGGTGCAGATGTTCCCCACCGAGTATGACGCATTCAAGAAGTATGCCGAGATGTACCCGGACAACTGCGTGCTGCTGGTGGATACCTACAACGTTCTGCGCCATGGCGTGCCCGATGCCATCAAGGTGTTTGACGAAGTGCTGAAGCCGATGGGCAAGCGCCCCAAAGGTGTGCGCATTGACTCCGGCGATATTGCCTACCTTTCCAAAAAGGCCCGCCAGATGCTGGATGCCGCCGGTTACCCGGACTGCACCGTCTGCGCTTCCAACTCTCTGGATGAATACATCGTGCGCGACCTGATTTTGCAGGGTGCCCGTGTGGACAGCTTTGGTATTGGCGAGAACATGATCACCGCCAAGAGCGACCCCGTGTTTGGCGGCGTGTACAAGCTGGCCGCAGTGAAAGAGGATGACGGCAGCTATACCCCCAAGATGAAGCTCTCCGAATCCGTGGAAAAGATGACCATTCCCTGCCTGAAAAAGGTATGGCGTATCTATGATGAGGACGGCAAAGCCCAGGCAGACCTGATCACTATGGCAGACGAAGTGGTGGATACCAAGAACGGCATTACCCTGTTTGACCCCATCGAGACCTGGAAGGAATGCACCTATGTCAACAGCACTGCCCGCTGCATTTCCACCCCGATCTATGAGAATGGCAAGCGCGTTTACACCAACCCCAACCTGGCTGATATCCGCAAGTTCTGCAAAGCCCAGGTGGGCACCCTGTGGGACGAAGTAAAGCGCTTTGAAAACCCGCACCGCTATTATGTTGACCTGAGCAGGAACCTGTGGGATACCCGCAGCGAACTGCTGAAGAAGCTGTCCAAATAAAATGCTGTAATTTTATTACAAAATGGTTACAAGCTGCGCCCCCTGCACATACTATGGCAAAGGATGACGGGGTCATTCTTCCATACTGTACAGGGGGCGTTTGTATGTCTGTTTGTTTCCACCGTCTGGCTGCGCCGGGGCAGCTGGTGCTGTTTGCCATGGGCGGTACCGCGTACCTTGCGCTGGAGATCGCCTGGCGCGGCACAACCCATTGGACGATGTTTTTGGCGGGCGGGGCCTGCCTTTGCGCACTGGATGCCCTCGGCCGCCTGCCACTGCCCACCCCGTTGCTGGCGGGGATCGGCGCGGTTGGGGTTTCGGTGCTGGAACTGGGCACCGGGCTTGCCTGCCGCCGTCTGCTGCATGTTGAGGTGTGGGATTACAGCCAGGAATGGGGCAACCTTGCCGGGCTTGTGTGCCCAAAATACACGGCACTCTGGTTCCTTTTGTGCCTGTGGGTGCTGGGTATGATGCGCTTTTTGCGCGGTTTTGCCGCCTATGTGGCCCGCACAAAGGCTTAAAGTACACTTTATCACCCTGCTTTTTCGTCTGCGAGGACTGGAAGTCCGGTTTATCACCCTGGATGTCTGCTATAATAAAACCATAGGCAATACCGCATAATTCTAAGTGCCGATACGGCGAGCGAGGTGCGGCAGCTGCTAAGCCAAAAGCGCAGATAATACTGGATGTCTTATCGAGCATTTTGGCAACGCAGATGCCGTGCCGCAGCTGCCGGAGCGGTGCTTAAGCCGCAAGGCGGGAATTGTGCGGTGTTGCCCATAGCAAAGCAGAAAGGCAGGGGTTCCCATGACAGCACAATTCCGGTATGTAGCAGGCCACATTGAAGTTTATTCCGCAACGGGCGAGTTCCTTTTTTCCGCCGATACCATGCAGGAGGCATGGGAGGACTACCAAGACGAAATGTCCGCGTGACGCGTACAGATGCAGCCGCAAAATATACAAAATAACGAAATAGTTTATAATATACAAAAAACTTTTGTAAGATTGTACAAAGCGTGCATTGCAAAATCCCCCTGCGCTGGATATAATAAAGACAGAAAGGAGATGGGGTTGCAATGTTGAACCTTCGTTCGTTTGCAAAGTGGGTACGTGGTATTCTGGACAGTGAGGAAGCCTATAACCTGCCGGAAGATGTCTACAACGACGTGATCCCCTCCGGCGTTCATGACTTCTGCCGCTTCGACCGGGAGTACTAAGACGGTACCGTATCGTTCTCGACGATTGGACCCGCACACGGTAATGGTGCACAGAAGGATGCGGCTCTGACCGGAATTTACCACGAATAGGGCATAAATAAGATATGGATGATTGATTCACCATAATACTGTTTGTTGCACCTTGAAACAAGCAAGCAGGCACCAGGCCACCCACCCGGTGCGCAGCCCCTCCGGCAATGGTTATGCCGGAGGGGTTGTTTTTTTTTGCAAAATTTAGTATCCTTAAAACGTATTGCTTATTGCAGGGTACAATTTTGCACCCCAAAACGATTGTGAGGTACGCCGTGGAACTGACCCCTTACGCAATTTTTGATATGGATGGCACCCTGTTGTGCTCCACCGGCATGTGGGACCATGTAACGGACCGCATCCTTGCAAAATATGGCAAAACCATCACCCATGAACAGCGCATGGCCAACATGACCCTTACGGTGGAAGGAACCGCCGCGATGTTTGTGCAGCAGCTTGGCGTACCGCTGACGGAGCCTGAATGCGCAGAGCTGATCCGTGCCGAAGCGCGGTACGGCTATGCGCAGGAAGCCACCGTAAAGCCGGGCGTTGAGCAGGTGCTGGCAGCCATGCACGCACGCGGTGTGCGCATGTGCGTGGCATCCGGCACCGAAACACCGCTGATCGAAGCCGCGCTGACCTCCCACGGGCTGATGCGCTGGTTTGAATTTGCGGTGGACTGCAAGAACCCTGACGGCAAAAAGAAGCCGGATGTATATCTGGATGCTTTGCACCGTTTTGGCGTGCAGAACCCCGTGCAGGCAACCGTGTTTGAGGATTCCCCCGTGGGGATTGCCACCGCACGCGCCGCCGGTTTTGCCACCGTTGGCATTTATGATGAGCCAATGGCAGAGTTCTGGCCGCAGATTACCCAAACGGCGGATTTTGCCAGCCGCACCTGGCAGGACTGGCTGCAAAATGTGCAGCAGACCGGCCCCGTACTCCACAAATAAGCATGAAACTATAAGAATTGAGGCCTGTTATGAAGCTGATCACCTTTACCGTACCGTGTTATAATTCCGCAGCCTATATGGACCGCTGCGTAGAAACGCTGCTGCCCGCCGGGGAGGAGGCCGAGATCATCCTTGTAGATGACGGCTCCAAGGACGACACCGGCAAAATTGCCGATGCCTATGCTGAAAAATACCCTAACATCGTCAAGGTCATCCACCAGGAAAACGGTGGCCATGGCGAGGGTGTCAACCAGGGCATCCGCAACGCAAGCGGTATGTACTTCAAAGTCGTGGACTCTGACGACTGGCTGGATGCCGAAGCTCTGCAAAAGGTCATGCAGACCTTGCGCGGTTTTGCCGCCATGGAGCAGCCGGTGGACCTGCTGATGTGCAACTATGTGTACGAGCATGTGGTGGATAACACCCACCACACCGTCAGCTACAAGAGTATTCTGCCGCAGGACCGTGTGTTTTCCTGGGATGAGATCGGCCGTTTTCCGCCGAGCCAGAACATTTTGATGCACACCGTCATCTACCGCACCCAGATCCTGCGTGACAGCGGCCTGGAGCTGCCCAAGCATACCTTCTATGTTGATAACGTGTTCGTCTACCAGCCGCTGCCGCTCTGCCAGCGTTTGTACTATATGGATATTGACTTGTACCGTTACTTTATTGGCCGTGATGACCAGAGCGTGAATGAGAGCGTGATGGTCAAGCGCGTGGACCAGCAGTTGCGCGTGACCAAGATCATGATCGACGCGGTGGATCTGTATGCTCTGCCGGAAAGCCAGAAAAAGCTGCGCGCCTACATGTTCAACTATCTGTCCATGATGATGGCGATCTCCAGCGTGTTCCTGACGATGGATGGCCGCCCGGAGGCTTTTGAAAAAAAGACCGAGCTGTGGCAGTACCTGAAAAACCACGATGAGCGCGTGTACAACAAGTGCCGCCATTCCGTCGCCGGTGCCTGCAACCTGCCCGGTACGCTGGGTCACAAGATCACCCTGTGGGGCTACCATGTGGCGCAAAAAATCTTTAAGTTCAACTAAATAATAACAAGCAACGGGGGACTGCCTGGCAGCTCCCCGTTGTTTGTTATTACAGGATTTAGGGCAATACCGCATAATTCTAAGTACCGATACGGCGAGCGAGGTGCGGCAGATGCCAAGCCAAAAGCGCAGATAATACTG
>OLNL01002684.1_pt1 | contig 13189 bp, 10 predicted proteins | sample 1672181 | NCBI WGS metagenome assembly OLNL01 (sample SAMEA3136656, study PRJEB25190) | human gut metagenome | biome: human gut; feature: human-associated habitat; material: faeces | place: Austria | collected 2013
TGAGAATTGCGGGAGCTGCTTTGCAGCGGAGCAATTCGTGGATATCGAGTTAGGGGCAAAATATTTTTGACCCTAACATCATTTTATAATATTATTCAGGAGGATTTTAGGTATGCGCAAAGGGAATTTAATTAAGATGGCAGCACCTGCAATTTTAAGTGCAGCAATGATGGTTTCTGGATTACCGGTTATGGCTGCGGATTTTACAGCTGATACTGTTACAGAAGCCCAGGGACAGGATTTTGCAGCAGATGAGGAAATGACAGGAGATGATTTCTCAGGGGAAGAGGAAGCACCTTTTGTAGATGAACAGCAGGCTGCAGAGGATGAATTTGCAGCAACAGCAGAGGAAGGCTACAAGTATGTTTATGCTGGCCTGACCTGGGAGCAGTACTGGGCATCTGAGGAAGTTTATAATGCATCAAACACCAGCTCCAATACAACAGCAGACGGACATGGGGAAACAGACAAGGGTGGCTTTGACACAGTAACCAGAGCAACTGTAAACCATGGCCTGCACAGAGGCAGCTACCAGTGTGAAGCAATCATGTATGATAAAAACGGCGGATCCTATGAGATTTCCTACTGGACATCAGCAAACGATGCAGTACTTACTGACGGAACTACAGTAAAGCTGAACCAGCCGGAGAGAGGACAGATCACAAAGGCAGATGGAAGTGTTGTGGAATTTGACCATTATACTATCGTTGGTCTGAAATATGTTCCTGTTGCAGTAAAGGCAGCAGATTATGAAGCTTTCAAATCCCAGTTCAAGGTAGTAGAGGACGGAAGTACAGTTACCGGTGGATTCGGGGAAAATAACTTGAAATCCTACAGTGCAGTTGCAGATGTAACTGCTGACACCAATGGATTAAAAGAAGCTGTAAAAGGTTCTGATGGAACATTTACATTCAAGACAAGAACAAAGGGTACTGGTTCCGGACTTAAAGATCAGGCACTCCAGACAGCATCCAATGTTACCGCAACAGTAAAAGAAGCAAGTGGAAGTTACGGCGAATTCTTAAGAGTAGATATTACAGGTGATGGATATGGAGCTCTTGGTGCTAAAATGTATGCTGTAAAATGGGATTACTACGGAAATGGTGATAAAGTTCTGGCATCTTACGGAACAAAATTTGCAGCAGATAACTGGATGCACAAGGCAATGGGAATCCAGCTTGGTCTGACAGATTCCTATCGCTGCCAGCTTCCAAAAGGAACAGATGGAACCGGCAAATGGAAAATCACTGTATATGCAATGGGATATGCAGATACTGTATTTGAAGTTAATGCAACAGATGCAAACATTGTAAAACCGGAAGCAGGAGCTGCTGACACAACAGCATTAAAAGCAGCAGTAGAGCAGGCATCTGCATTAAAAGAAGCAGATTACACAGCAGATTCCTGGAAAGCAATGCAGTTAGAGCTGGAGGAAGCCAGGGAGCTTCTTGCAAAGGAAAATCCAACTCAGGCAGAGGTTGACGAAGCCATCGCTCATCTGAATGCAGCAGTACAGGCACTGGTAAAGGCTGAGGTAAAGGATACTCTTACTTTTGCAAAACCAAAGGTAACTCTGTACAAGGGTCAGAAAAAAGCACAGACAGCCACAGTAACCGGAAAGGTAAAGGCGCCTGTCTACACCTCCAGCAATACAAAAATTGCAACTGTAGATAAGAAGACAGGAAAGGTAACAGCAAAGGCAGCAGGAAAGGTAACCATCACTGCAAAGAGCGGATCTTTAAAAGCAACCTACACAGTAACCGTTAAAAATCCTACCTTGAAGCTGACAAAAACATCTGCATCTGTAAAAGTAGGAAAAACAACAAGAATCACAGCAAAAGCAACTCCATCCGGAAAGATCACATACAAATCCAGCAACAAAAAAGTTGCGACAGTATCTTCCAATGGAACAGTAAAAGGTATCAAAAAGGGTACAGCCAAGATCACAGTAACCTGCAATGGCGTGTCCAAAACATTTAAGGTAACTGTGAAATAATCTATGGACAAGAATTATAAACCCTGGCTGAAGCTTCTTCCGGCAGCAGCAGTTTTTGCCGCAGTTTGCATTACCTGCTATCAGGCCGAAAAAAGCCCTGTAGAAACAGCAGCAGTATCTGATAACAGTGTTATGTCTGTCAAAGAGATTAAAGAACTGATTCAGACAGGAACCACAGAGGAGGGGGGAAACACAAATGCCTCCTCCAAAAAAGAAAAAGCTTCAGCAGAAAAGAAATCAAAAAAGTCAAAGAAAGAAAGTAAAATCAAAACCGGTACCAAAAAAAATACCACTTCCGGAGCTGCTGCAAATGGCAGTGCATCGGCAGGGGGAGCAGGGACAACCACTACACCTACCACTACGGTTCCGGCAGATGGATATGTGGACGGCACTTATACTGGCTCAGGCACAGGTTTTGGGGGCACTGTTACCGTACAGGTCACAGTTTCCGGACACAAAATCACAGCAATCAATATCCTGGATGCTTCTTCTGAAACTCCGGCATATTTTGCAAATGCCAAGGGTGTGATCAACAAAATCCTGTCAGGGCAGACCCCAAATGTGGATGCTGTCAGCGGAGCTACCTATTCCTCAAACGGAATTATCCGGGCAGTGCAGAATGCCCTGTCCCAGGCAATTCCCTCAGGAAATCAGGCTGGGGTTACTCCCACACCTACATCTACGCCAACTCCAAAGCCTACCAAAAAACCGGTTCCAACTCCAAAACCAGGGGAAGAGCAAATTTATAAGGACGGCACCTACACAGGTACAGGCAAAGGCTACAGCGGAACCATCACTTTGACTGCAAAGATCAAAAAAGGAGTGATCACTTCCCTGAAAGTGGAAAATACAGATACACCTGCATTTTTCCAAAAGGCCTGGGATAAGCTGGAGGGAGAAATTCTGGAAAAGCAGGCTGCAGAGGGCATTGACACTGTCAGCGGAGCCACTTATTCTTCTAAGGGAATCCTGGAGGCTTTCGAGGACATTCTGAAGCAGGCGAAAAAGGGAGAAACAAAGCCAACGGTAACACCGGAAATAACTCCCACACCTACAGCGGCCCCAACGCCTACAGCAGTTCCAATGCCTACGGCGACCCCGGCACCTACAGTAACGCCCACTCCGGAGCCAAGTCCCGCACCGGAAACGAGCCCCACACCGGAAGCAACAGCAGTACCGGAGCCTGAGGGCAGATACATAGACGGAACCTATACAGCATCCAGCTATGGCTTTGAGGGAATGGTCAATGTTACGGTGACCATCTCAGGAGGACAGATTGTTTCCATAGAGCAGAGCAACGGGGATTCCCCGGAATATTTTGATTATGCCTGGAATACCATCCTGCCTCAGGTAACTGCAAATCAGTCCCCGGAGGGAATCGACGCCGCATCCGGAGCCACCTATTCCTCAGAGGGAATTCTGAATGCAATCCGTAAGGCCCTTGCACAGGCTGCCAGTACATAGAAAACCATGTACTAGTACAGCGAAAACCATGTACTAGATAGGAGGAACCTTATTATGATAAAAACAACAGTACAGGTAGAGGGAATGATGTGTGGAATGTGCGAATCCCATGTAAATGATGCAGTGCGGAAGGCCTGCCGGGTAGACAAGGTCACATCCTCCCATGGAAAGGGAGAAACTGTGATCCTCTCCCAACAGCCCCTTGAAGAAGCTGCACTAAAGGCTGCCATTAATGCAACCGGCTATGAGGTAAAAGGGATCACATCAGAACCATATGAAAAAAAGAAAGGGATTTTTTCCTTTCTGCATAAGTGATTTCAGGAAGCAGGGGTTACCCCTGCTTCTTTTGACCGAATCAAGGGAGCCCCCTGCTTCAATTGCGAATATCCGCTTGACCATCTTGACCTTACGAAAAGTCTCGAAGAATGTCGACAAGTTTACGGACAAATTTGGGAAATGCGGTTGTGAAAAATGTCAAATTATGGTAGACTAAGTTCAGTTCATAAATCAGGAGATATAAAGATATAAATGAAGAAAAAAATACAGACCCTTTGCTGGGTTTTGTTTACCATATTTTCTGCGGGCTGCTTATTTATTAATTTTATCAGCGAACCGCCTGTAGATAATGTAAAAGCGCTGACAGGTTATATGATCTGTGCAGCAGCAGTCTCAGTATTATATCCGGGAGCTATGCTGTTCCTGGGACTGAGAAACCGCTGGCTCTATGAGCAGCTGCAGAGGAAAGCCGAAGTAGAAAGAGAAGCTCTGGAAAGCCTTTCCCCCACATCCCCCAAAAGGGAAAATATACAGAAGAATCCTTTCGCCCACAAAGCTGTGCCTACGGATTTGTCTATGCTGGTCAGTGCCCTGAACTCTGATCAGAAGCTTACAGAGGAAGAGAAGGATTCTCTGATCAAATACATTAAAGAGAAATGATGTGAACTGTTTTGGATTTAATTGTATGTATGTCAATTGCAGGAAGCATTCCTGTATTGCTTTGTTTTCTGTTATTTCTGATCCAGAGGGATTCCTATAATTACTTCTGGGGCAGGAAATTGTTGCTGACCGGAGTGCTCTTTTTCCTGATTCCGGTACAGCTGGTGAGATTTCTCTTACCAATGAATATTCTGCCAGAACCTGCTTTCAGTGAAGAGACACAGCTTTATCTGTCCCATTCCATGGATTTTCTGCCTGGACGTGGGGATGAGTATATGTGGTTCCCCAGATGGGTTTCAGCTATCGTTCTGCTGTGGGCGGGCATTGTAATTCTCTTTGCCCTGTATCAATTTATAAAATATCGTAAAATCGTTAGAAAAATCAATCGATCCGTTTTCTACTATGTAGATGAGCCGGAAATGGAGCTGGTCTACTATGTTGTGCCTGATGGAAGCTGCGGTCCCTGTACAGTGGGATTCTTTCGTCAGAAAATCATAATACCTGAAAGCTTTACAGAGCTTGAGAATTTTTCTATGGTATATCAGCACGAATATACCCATCTGAAAAATCGTGACAATCTGGTAAAGCTTTTATGCCTGATCGTTCTTTGCATCCATTGGATGAATCCGGCGGCATATCTGTTGCTGTTCCTTTATCGGATCACTGCAGAAGCTGTCTGTGATGATGCAGCAGTGCTTGGCTATTCAAAGGATATAGTGAAAACCTATGCCATGCTACTGGTAACTACGACCCCAGTCCGGGAGAAACTTCCGGTTGTATGGAAAAATAACTTTTCCAGTGAGGGAAAAATGATCAAGAGGAGGATCAACTACATGATGAAGAAAAGAAAAAACGGATGGATGAGAAAAGGAATTATGGCAATGGTATCTGTATTGACTATTGCAGCAAGCGCAGGGACGGTGTTGGCGTATGAGCCAATGCAGTCATCGGATGGAAGCTTTGAAACGATTATAGATATGGATTCACCAGACTATTCTAATTATGATTTAATAGATGTTATGATAGATAATTTCGATTTTTCGGAAAGTGATGATATATTTGTGTTTAAAAATGGTACGCAAATTAATATTGAAAACGAAAATGTTTCTCGGGCATTATGCAAACATAACATGGTAGATGGGTATTTTTCTAATCATATGAGTAATAGCTCAGGCGGATGTACGGTAAAAGTATATACATGTCAAAGATGTACTAGATGTGGTTATTTAGCAAATGCAAAATATTATGCAACACATTCTTATGCTAAGTGTCCACATAAATAATCTATAAAGTGTTGCTAAAAAATATTTTTTAGTATAAAGCATCTTTATAGAAAATGTAATGAACAATCATAAAAATCAATATCGCCTCTATTTCATATGAATGAAAAGAGGCGATATTTTTTGAATACATATATTTAATGTATTTTTCTACTCTTAAAAACTTCTTATATCACACAATATCATTTCTAAATTTTTAGATGGTTTCAGCAATAATATTATTTTCTGGCACACCCCCAATCTCCAAATCCCCCCAACAAACCGGCTCAATAGTCTGCTCCATGAGCCTGATTGCCAGGTCTCTGGCGTTTTCCCCCAGGAGGGTGCTGTTGGGCAGCTTGGCGGCCAGCTCTTCAGTGATGGAGCTTAGGCCTTCCAGGATCATTCCTTTGCCTGGAGTTTCCTTCCACCGAAGCTCGATTTCCTTCTCACTGTGGAAAAATACAGACAAAAGCCGTTTCGCGCATTCCTCCACAAAGGTGATCTCCAGTTTCAGTACAGGAATCTGATTTTCATTTCTGGTAAATTCTCCCAGTGTGCGCACAAGATAATTTTCTCCGTGCATGGAAACTGTGCCCAGGGCAGCCTGGCGGAAGCCTACAGGCAGGGTATGAATTTCTTCCCCTTCCAGAAAGGACACAGAGAAAATTCCAGATTCACAGGAGAAAGAAATCTTTCGGATGCCCTCTGTCATATTATTATGGAAGACCTGCATAAACAGCGGAAACAGGCCAATGCTCTGCTGACGCATTTCATAGGTCCGGCCGTGGAGCTCCTGCCTGAATTTCTCGAAGAAAGCAGGAGAGTGGGATTTTTCACAACAGCTGTTATTTCTGCGCAGCTGACGTTTTTTCCAGCCCCCACGCAGGATAGGGCGGGTCAGCTCCATTCCCAGCTCCAATTCTCCACACAACCGCTTCAGCAGCAGGGCAGCAGCCGGGTTCTCAGGAAGCGCATCAACAGGAGCATATTCCGGCGGAAAATATTTCCGGATAATATTTAACATAATACAATCCTGGAATAATTCATTATTTCCTGCATTGGTCACCAATACCATATCCATATCCGGATAGATTACCACATTCTGCCCCAGCATTCCGTTGAATTCAAAGCTTCCGGGACGTTGCTCCATCCACAGCTGGTAACCATAACCATAGGTATCATCAGGAGTTTCCCAACGCTTTTGGGTGGAAGCCTCCACCCAGCTTTCCGGAATGATCTGTTCTCCCCTCCATTTCCCCTTCTGGAGATAAAGCTGTCCAAGCTTGGCCATATCCTCTGCACAGAGGAAAAGCCCCCAGCCGCCCTTTGTGATCCCTGCAGGACAGGTTTCCCAGAAATATTTTGTGATTCCCAGAGGCTGAAAAAGCCGTGGTTTCAGATATTCGGTCAAAGTTTCTCCAGTGCGCTTTGTGACAATGGCAGACAGCATATAGGTGTTCATGCTGTTGTACTGAAAAATCTGACCGGTAGTTCCGTTTGCTGTAGAATTCAGATAGCTGGCTACCCAGTCATTGCCGGATACAATACCGGATTCATTAAAGGTGATTCCACTGGACATGGTCAGGAGATTTTCCACTGTGATCACAGGCCGGAAAATTTTCAGCAGGGAATTGACCTTATCAGGAAAAATGTCATAAATATTTTCATCCAGGCGAAGCTTCCCCTCCTCAATCAGCAGTCCTACAGCCATTCCGGTGATGCTTTTGCACATAGAATGGGTAATGTGCCACATGCCTTTGGGGTAAGGTGCAAAATTACATTCGCAGATTACCTTTCCGTGGCGGAGAGCCATGAAGTGATGCATTTCCGTGCCCTCTGCATGATACAGTTCCCGGATCAGGGCTGCAAGATACTCAGAGGAAATTCCCTGGCTCTCCGGAGTTGCCCGCTCAAAGGGCTGCTCATAAGGGGCATCAAAAGGAAAGTCCTGTTTCTGAGGAAAATAATTTACACGCCCGCTTCCTGTTTTGCCCAGAATAATATTAAAAATTAATTCTGCAACTGCAATCTGTTCTTTACTCATAATGTCCCTCCTGTATAAAATCAAATAGATAAAAGAATCTGCCTTAAAACAAGAGAATTAATCGTGCAAGCTTGTTATAAGAATCAACTTGTCGGCACATTAGTTTTCTAAATTATACCTTTACAAAACAATAAATGCAAACACATTATAAACATATCTATGCTTATAATTGTTTGCATTTATCTCTTTTGTAATGAGTAAAATCAGGCCACTTTCTTATATAATATAAGTCTTTTTTCTACAGATTGTGTGAATGATTTTTCAAACACGCTCTAATTCCCAAGTCTGGAAGAGAGTAATTATCTTTCCTCAAATGGTATAAAATCCGTATGTTCTCCTACATATTTATAAGCAGGACGGATAATCTTGTTGGCGCTTATAAGCTCCTCAAGTCTGTGGGCACTCCAGCCAGGCATACGTGCAATGGCAAAAATTGGTGTAAACAGTTCCTGAGGGATTCCCAGCATACTGTAAACAAAGCCACTGTAGAAGTCTACGTTTGCGCACACATTTTTAAATATTTTTCTGTGTTCCATAATAAGTTTGCCTGCCAGCCCCTCAACCCTGTTGTAAAGCTCGAACTCCGCAGTCATGCCCTTTTCCTCAGCCAAAGCCTTGGCAAAACGCTTCAGGATCACTTCACGAGGGTCAGAGAGAGTATAGACCGCATGACCCATACCATAGATCAGTCCTGCACGGTCAAAGGCTTCTTTATTCAGAATCTTCTGGAGATAATCAGCCAGCTCATCCTCATTCTCCCAGTCCTGTACGTGAGCCTTCAGGTCAGCAAACATATTCTGGACCTTCAGGTTGGCACCACCGTGACGGGGACCCTTCAGGGAGCCAATGGAAGCAGCAGTGGAAGAGTAGGTATCCGTACCTGAGGAGGTTACTACATGAGTAGTAAAGGTGGAGTTGTTACCACCGCCATGCTCAGCATGGAGAATCAGTGCAATATCCAGAACCTTAGCCTCCAGTTCTGTATACTGGCCATCCGGACGCAGCATCAGCAGAATATTCTCAGCCAGGGAAAGACCTCTCTGCGGATTGCGGATAAACAGGGTCTCATCCTTACGGAAATGACGGTATGCATGATAGGAATAAACAGCAATCTCAGGCAGCTTGGCAATCAGCTCCAGAGACTGACGCAGTACATTTTCAGGAGAAATATCCTCCGGATTGTCGTCGTAGGTGTATAGAGCCAATACACAGCGCTGCATGGCATTCATAATATTGGCATTGGTACCCTTCATAACCACATCACGGACAAAACGACCGCCCAACTCCTCCATGTTTCCCATAACATCGAAAAATCTGGCCAGTTCATCTCTGTTGGGAAGCTTGCCGAAGATCAGCAGATAAATAACCTCTTCAAAGCCGTAACGTCTGCCGTTCAGACCAGCAACAATATCCTCTACATTGATGCCCTGGTAAAAAAGCTGTCCGTCTGCAGGAATCCGGCGTCCATTGATCAGCTTATAACCATTTACATCAGAAATTTCAGTCAGACCGGTAAGAACACCCTTACCTGCAGAATCACGCAGACCTCTTTTTACATCGTATTCTACATATAAATTAGGATCAATATGATGATTTCCTAAAAGCTCATGCTCAAAGAATCTCATCTTGTCCCTAAGCTGCCTGGAATCTTCCAGACTCATCATTTCATGCTTTTCCATAATATCTCTCCTCATATATGTATATATTCTTAATCTAACATTTTACCGTAACGCAGTGAGAAAGGCAATAGAACGATTGTATTTTTTTGAATACAATTTTGATCGAAGTAAGTAAGTCCACTGCTTCAATTGCGAATATCTGCTTGACTTATAAAGTTTCGTGAAATCTGGTTGAAAGCGCCTGCCATGACGTATATAATGATTTAATGGTTACTGTTCGTTCCATTATCGGCAAAAGACCTTGCAAACTTATTTATGCAAATCCTATCAATCTGCACTGTATGTTTCGTATTAAACAGTAATTACATATAAAAATCTATTTATAAATCACAAAGGAGCAAAGAATCAATATGTCAGAACGTAAAATGAAACGGGTTGAGGACTCGTTGACCGAACAATCACACTTACTTATGCCAAAATGTCTCAATGCAGCAGGTTACCTTTTCGGCGGACAGCTGCTGGCCTGGATCGATGAGACTGCAGGTATTGTAGCCAAACGCCACGCAGAGATGAACGTAGTGACAGTAGCAGTAGACAATATGTATTTCAAAGCCGGAGCCCAGGTAAATGACACCATTGTACTGATCGGGCGTCTCACACATGTAGGACGATCCTCCATGGAAGTGCGGATTGATACCTACAGAGAGGATCTGGGCGGAACCCGTACCATGATCAACCGTGCATATTTCACTATGGTAGGTACAGATGAGAAACAACATCCGGTAGAAGTACCGGGACTGATCATTGAGGGAGTTACCCAGCAGATCGAATTTGAAGCAGCGAAAAAACGGGCCAATCTGTGGAAAGTGCGCCGCCAGGAGGGATTCTGACTAGAATCCCCTGACGGACATATACCAGAAACTTATTCCTGACCCGGATCAGAAGGGGCAGTATCCTGGTAGGAGAAATCTTCAGAGGTGTCATCCCCTGAGGTATCCGTGGACTCATCCGGGTAATCAATCTGATCCCCGTCACCGGTATTATCGGTAGTATCAGAATTATCATTGCTATCAGAACTGTCACTGCTATCAGAGCCATCTCCGCTATCGGAAGAATCCTGGTCTGCAGAACCATCCCCGGAGCCATCTGCAGAACCATCTGTAGAACTATCTCCGGAACTATCCTGGCTATCATTATTATTTCCCGGATCCTCCTCGTAGGATCCGCTGTCATAATCCCAGTCAGTGCTGCCGGAATCATCATAATTACTCTCCTGAGTATAAATAGGAAAGCCATTTTCTTCTGCCTCAGCCTGGGCCTGTGCTTCCGCCTCGGCAGCTGTTTCCGGAGCTTCTGTAAAGGTGGTCACACCCTTGGACACCTTACTGTCCTTTGGCGCAACTGCCGAAACTCCAAACATGGCCACACACAGCAGAACAGCTGTGCCTGCAATCTGCAATTCATCTATATGTCTCATATTCATTTCCTCCAACCCCACCATTATATCACGGTCAGAGAAATTTGTGTATTCCTGAAATATTCGGTAATAGGAATACCTATTACTGAGAACGGCGTGAACAGTAATACAGAATTTTTTAGGGTAGAATTTTGATAGATAATCTGCTATTATAAATGACAGATGCGTTACTGTCTGACAGACATTCTTGAACTGTCCGGGATCATCGCAAATATAAAAACAGAGGTGTAAAATATATGAGCTGGTATAACGAGGCAATCTTTTATCATATTTATCCACTGGGACTGACCGGAGCGCCCAAGGAGAACGACTATGGCACTCCTGTCCATCGACTGAATACCTTACTTCCCTGGATCGACCATATTAAGGAAATCGGGTGCACGGCACTCTACATCGGTCCTTTATTTGAGAGTGTGGGACATGGCTATGAGACTACTGATTACAAGAAGCTGGATTCCAGACTGGGAACTAATGAGGATCTGAAGAATTTTGTGGCTGCCTGTCATGAGAAGGGAATCCGGGTGATCTTTGACGGTGTGTTCAATCATACAGGACGTGATTTCTTTGCATTCAAAGATATACAGCAGAACAGGGAGAATTCCAGATATGTGAACTGGTACTGCAATGTGAATTTCTGCGGAAATACGGAATATAATGATGGATTTTCCTATGAGAACTGGGGAGGGTACAACCTTCTGGCAAAATTAAACCAGAGAAATCCGGAGGTACAGAACTATATCTGTGATGTGGTCCGTTTCTGGGTATCTGAGTTTGATGTGGACGGAATCCGTCTGGATGCAGCAGATGTACTGGACTTTGATTTTATGAAAGCACTGCGCAGGACAGCCTCTGAGGTCAAAGCAGATTTCTGGCTTATGGGAGAGGTGATCCACGGGGATTACAGCCGCTGGGTCAATGGGGAAACCCTGCACAGTGTAACCAACTATGCCCTGCACAAGGCCTTGTACAGCGGACACAATGACCACAACTATTTTGAGATTGCCCATACAGTGAAATATCTGCTGAATATGGGAAATCTGGATCTCTACAATTTTGTAGACAACCATGATGTAGAGAGAATCCACACAAAGCTGACGAACAAAGCCCACTTTGCTCCGGTGCATATCCTTCTGTATACACTGCCGGGGATCCCCAGCATTTATTATGGCTCAGAATTTGCCATTGAGGGCCGCAAGGAGCAGTTTTCCGATGCCAGCCTGCGTCCGGCACTGAACCTGGCAGATTATGCAGATGCAGTAGAGAAGAATCCCTGTACTGCACTGATCGCTGCCCTTGGAAAAATCAGACAGCAGACACCGGCATTAAGCTATGGCAGCTACACAGAGCTTCAGCTTACCAACCGCCAGTATGCCTTTGCCAGAAATCTGGATGGTGTCTCTGTGATCGTCACTGTAAATAATGATGACAATGATGCCTCCATGAATGTACCTGCCGGAAACACTTCTGAATATATAGGCACACTTACAGGACAGCATGTCAAAGTCCAGGATGGACGGATCAACGTAACAGTCCGCGGCAATTTCGGAGAAATTTGGGTACCTGTAAATGCAGCAACTGAATATGAACCGGTGAAAGTACAAACAGAGGAAGAAAAACCTAGCTGTCAGGCTGCTGTTGAGACAACGGAGGTAACGCCTGATTCTGATACCGTGCAGGAGGATGTAGAAACTGCCTGTACCTGTGAGACAGTAGAAGTACAGCCTGAGAATACACCTTTAGAAAAGAACAATACAGAAAATTTCCAGGAAGCTCCCAATGAACCTGTAAAAACAGTTTCCAATAAATCCCCGGAAGAAATGACTGTGGAGGAACTTCAAGCAGCAATCCTGGGAAAAATGGCCAACAATGGTCCCGTTACCGACCAGATGAGAAAAACAGTGGCAGACAATATCTGGCACGATTCCCTGGTCAACTGGCTGAAGAGCTTCCGGTAGACAAGTCATTCCGGCTGCCAGATTTTTCATTATTTGTTAAGAGTTCTTTTATAGACTTCATAACTGGCATATGATACAATTTTGTTATTCAAAGAAAGGAGGAGTCAAATGTTAGATCAGAAAGACATACAACTATTAGAGAAAATGTTCGAAAAATCTCAACAGAACATCATAAATACAGTAGATGAAAAAATAACTCACTCCGAAACCCGAATTCTAAAAGAAGTTGATAAGAAGATAGTAGCTTCTGAGACTCGGATACTGAAAGAAGTCGACAATAAGATAGCCGCTTCCGAAACCCGAATTCTAAAAGAAGTTGATAAGAAGATAGTAGCTTCTGAGACTCGGATACTGAAAGAAGTCGACAATAAGATAGCCGCTTCCGAAACCCGAATTCTAAAAGAAGTTGATAAGAAGATAGTAGCTTCTGAGACTC
>OLNL01002685.1_pt1 | contig 13187 bp, 16 predicted proteins | sample 1672181 | NCBI WGS metagenome assembly OLNL01 (sample SAMEA3136656, study PRJEB25190) | human gut metagenome | biome: human gut; feature: human-associated habitat; material: faeces | place: Austria | collected 2013
TAAGGCAAAAAGGTAAAAAAAATATATTGTTAATATACGCCCCCCTATAGTATTTTGGGTGCTTTTTAGAGGTGTTTTTATGGGCTACAGTAAGCTTATTTTTGAGGATTGTATAAGACGGCATATAGAGCTACCATGTATGGCTGCGGAGCTTTCGGAGAGAGGGTATCGTGGTGTATCCGCCGTGGACTTTTACGATGATATCTTCGGTGTGGATCTTGAGGAAGAACGACTACCTGAAGATTACGTTACAGGAGAATATGCGGGTATTGCGATTGAGAGAGTACCGAAAGTTGATGAAAACGGCGAGCGTGTTTTAGATAAAAAGGGACATGGTTTATTTGTCGGCAAAAGAATTACCGTTACTCGTGGGAATATGGAGCTTTATGAGCTTATCGACCGTTCTGAAAATTTCTGTATGATTGCGCCGATCAGTTATGCGGGTAGGTCAAGGAAAAATGAAAATGCAAGGTTTATGTATGCTTTCTGTATCGAAGTAGATCATATAGAGCCGAAGAACGGCTTATCAGAGTTGATTTACAGTTGGAATCGAAAGGTACAGCCGTTGCCGAAGCCTACGTATATCGTGTGTTCAGGAAATGGACTGCATTTATACTACGTCTTTGAACGACCTCTGCCGCTGTGGAAAAATATTTTCGAGCAGCTCACGGAAGCGAAGAAGTATCTAACGCCTTTGTTTTGGAACAAGTATGTTACAACTGCGTATGAAAAAATAGAGTATGAGAGCATAAATCAGCCGTTCAGGTGTGTAGGCAGCAGGACAAAAGGAAACTCTTATGCCATGGCATTTCAAACTGGTGAGAAAGTAACCGTAGAGTACCTGAATTCCTTTTTACCGGAAGATTTGAAGCTTGATAGAGTATATAAGGCAAAATATACTTTGGATCAGGCGAAAGAATTGTTTCCTGACTGGTACAGACGACGTATCGAAAATGGAGAAGAACGTGGACATTTCAACAGGTACGAGGGAATTTATTATAACTGGATTGATAAAATTATCGACGGTGCCGTTGTTGGCGCCAGATATCATTGTCTTGAAAATCTGTGCAGCTTGGCGGTGCAATGTTGCATTGAGCCGGAACAGGTAGAAAACGATTGCAGGCGTGTTGCCGAACACTTCGAGGAGTTAACAGAGTCCGATGATAACCATTTCACGGAATATGATATTCTCTGTGCTTTGAGGACGTATTACACAGCTTCAGAGCAGGCATACAGGCGGCGAATCGATTATATCTCGAAGAAAACGAAGATAGAGCTGAAGCCGAATAAACGGAATGGCAGGAAACAGTCTCTACATTTACGTTTAGCAAGAGCAAATAGGGATATTTTATGTGAAGAACGTGGCAAATCCGATTGGCGTGATGGAAATGGTCGCCCATCAGCGGAGCAGACTGTTAGAGATTGGCGGTCTGCTCGTCCTGACGGAAAGAAATCTGAATGTATCAGAGATACTGGTTTAAGTAAACCTACGGTTTATAAGTGGTGGTAAGATAATTTAACATTTCTTTTTCATTTGCTAAGGTAAATGTTTTTAATACCTGTTTTTCCTTTAGTAAAATTAATGATGGCACTTCGCTAATTTTTAATTTTTCTAAAAGGGCATACATTTCTGTGCTTCTTTCGCTATCTCGATCTTTATTTGTATAGTATGTGGGTATTTGTTTTATATATGTTGATAGTATATTTTCAAATTCTTTACAGGCTGTACAATCCATTCTCCCTATATATACAAGATTCGTCTTTTTAGATGTAGTATAAGATTTTAGTTTGTCCAAAGATATTTCTTGAAATTTTTGTTTATGTATTTCATTTGATATATGGGATTTCCCATTAATTGGATATAATTTTTGCATATGATAGGCATATACAAAAAAGGAACACGTTATAAGAACTAATACGGTCCAATAAATTACGCAAATTTGTTTTAAGCTTTTTGAAAGTGTGATTTTTGATACTATAACAGCAACTATCGAAAGTATGAGACCAATCAGCAGTATCCACATTCCATATGTTATAATATCTGGAATATTAACGATATTAGGGACGTATTCATCTCTAAAGTATCCGTTAAAATAAATACATATACACATTCCTACAAAACATAAAAAGCTGATTATAACTGCAATAAAAGGTAATAATTTTTTGATTTTCGGTATCTTTTTATTTGTATTCATAATATCTACCTTCTTAATTTATCCATTATACAGTGCAATAATTTGAAAACTGGATGAGTAATATTGATTCCTTGTATCCAGTTTTCAAATATAATTAGTGTTTTTTATGGGTTACATGCTTTTGCAACAGTTTGTGCATAAGATACATTGGGTCTCCAAACATCTAAATTCCATGGTGCTTTGGGGCGCGCATAGTAAACGTGACAAATATATTGATCTTTCATACCGCCAGTGTTTTTCCAGTGTTTATCGTTTTTATGCTGCGCATATAATGTTTTCCAACTTGCATTTGCTACAGATGCCAATTTACCTCTTTGTGTTGCGTCCGTAACTAATTGTCCTGTGCGATAAACTGCTAACGTCCAACCTTTTGATTTTTTTACCCATTTTGTTTTGCTAAACCATTTTCTGTACTGTGCTGTTGGATCTGCAACAATCGGATACTTACATAAATTATTATCATGCTCGACTACTTGTACAAGAGTGGATTGGTTTTCAATTCGATAGTAGGTTTTTACTTCTTTCCCATAAAAATCCCTTGCCCAAGCACTTCCAATAGCGCCTAGGATATCACCATTTTTATTTATAATTTCAATACTTCCATCAGTTTCCTCTTTATTCGTATCGGGATTAATTGTTTTTGCAAAACGTAAGTAACTACCTTCGGGCAAATCAAAATGAATAGGGTATTCTTTAGGTGCATTATCATTTTCTATAAGGAAACTTGTTCTAATTCCACCATCAAAGATTTCATTAGTGATTGAATAGTTATTGGAAATGTTTTCCTGTAAAATTACATCATTGACAACGTCTGTTTGTTTTGTTTCTAGAGGTAATTTGAGATTAACTTCATACCAATTATCGTCCATTTCAGATTTAAATTGAAAGTTTATATTTTCGGGATGGTTTTTATTAATATTAACTTTTTGATTTTGATTCATTGATGAAATTTTATTTTCATGTTCTGTAATACTCTCAGTCACAAGTTCATTATCTTCATTTTTTGTTGCCTGATCTAAGATATTAATTTTTACTGTATTTTCTTTGTCTCTCAGGGTGTCCTCTATAGAAGGAGCTTCAGTGGTGGCATATACTGATTCAATAGAGCCCAAAATAATGAAGGATAACAAAAGAGTCATAATTTGTTTTTTCAATGTAGATTCTCCCTTCTATTCAATTTATGTAATAACCTAACATTTCTGGCATATCTTTTGGCCAGAAATCTTATGCTCATACACGCATATACATCACCTCCAACTATAACCTGCCTTTCTATAATTTAATACACACTCTGATGTTTAAAGGTTACTTTATATGTCCAGAGAACGAGCTCCCATTAATAAGTATGGTTTAAAGTAAATGTCTTCACATTTCCATCATTACTAACAAAATCAACATATTTCACATCATTAATAGAAACCGCTTCATCATCTAAACCTAAGGGATCTACTAAAATTTTATTCTTATTTTTCATACTCAAATCTATCTGACTATACAATGATATCTCGTAAGCGCTTAAAAAGACGGTGCCTAGTGGACACCGCCCTGAATAGATACAATTAAATGAAAGCTCATCTGCAGCATTGGCTTCTGGAAAACTCTGACCATGGCATGAGATCCTCCAGATATTCATCTGTGTGATCCCAATCGGTCATATTCGCCAACAGTTCCTGCAGGTATGAGAATACATCAAGTCCGTTTGCCTTAGCCGTTTCAATAAGGCTGTAGACTGTGGCTGATGCATCTGCACCTTTAGGCGTATCTGCGAATAGCCAGTTCTTCCGGCCGGTTACGAATGGTCTTATGGCATTTTCAGCTGCGTTGTTTGACAATGAACATCTTCCATCAAGAAGATAGTTCTCCATAAATGGCTTCTGATTCTGAGCATAGCTTACAGCTTTAGCGAGTTTGGATCCGCGAATTGGATTAACTGTTTCAAGCCACGCCCAAAAAGCCTCGAGAACCGGTTTCTCACGGTCAAGACGCTGGGTGTATCTATCTTCAGGACTAAGATCCTTTAGATCATCTTCAATTGCGAACAGTTTGTCGCAGTATTCCTTTCCGGTTACTGCAAACGATCCGCGTAGCTCCGCCTCTTTACCTGGCGGAATGGCTTCCACAAACTTTCGTCTGAGGTGTGCCCAACACCCGCAACGGGTGACTTCTGTGAGTTTGTTGTATCCGGAATATCCATCTGAGTGAACATAGCCCTTGAAATCCTTCAGGTACGTGGCTGCATTTGAAGTGCTATACTAAAGTTGTAACAGGAGTGGCTAATAAGATATAATTAAAACTACAAAGGAAAAGAGGTACTTATTATGCCACAGAGTTACACACCAGAATTCAAAAAGAAAATTGTCCGTCTTCATTTAGAAGAAGGACGCACTTACAAAAGCATCATAGCAGAGTATGGCGTATCCAAAGCCAGCATCTCCAAGTGGTGCCGTGAATTCAGCAAAGAATGCCAGACAGACCCTCAAGCCCAAAAAGATTATGACTCCATGAAGGAAAATCTTCGGTTAAAACGGGAAAACGAAGAATTACGGAAGGAGATTGCATTCTTAAAAAAAGCGGCGGCATTCTTTGCAAAGGAAATCGATTAGAGGCTTATCGATTTATGGACGATCATAAGGAGGAATTCGGCGTTCGCTGGCTCTTGAGGCGGCTGGAGCTCTGGCCGAATGCTTACTATAACTACCGAAAACACCGGAAGGCAGATTATTATGCCCAAAAAGCGGAGATTCAGGAGCAGATCCGCAACATTTACCACAGCCATAATGGAGTAGACGGCTACCGCAGTATGACTGCATATCTGAAACGAGCGGGACATAGCTACAGTGCTACGACCATTCACAAATACATGAATACGCAAATGGGTCTGCGCTCCATCGTCCGCCCCAAAAAGCCAGGGGTAAAGCCTGGTAAACCCCATAAGGTATTCGAGAATAAACTAAAACAGGATTTTCATGCGGACAAACCGAACCAGAAATGGTGCACGGATTTCACATATCTGTTCTTGAGAAATGGAGATGTGCGCTATAACTGTACCATCATAGACCTCTATGACAGGAGTGTGGTGGCGAGTATAACGGACTGCCATATCACCAGCGAACTGGCGATCCGTACGTTGCAGAAAGCATTGGAATCCCAACGTCTGGCAAAAGATAGTCTGGTACTGCATAGTGACCAGGGGAGCCAGTATACATCCAAAGCTTTCATAGAGTTCTGCGAATCGGTTCATGTGACCCAAAGCATGAGCAAAGCCGGATATCCATACGACAATGCGCCGATGGAGAGGTACTTCAACACGTTAAAGAACGAATGCACGAATCTGTACGAATTTCGGACGGAAAAGGAACTCTATCACACGGTGGAGGAATTCGCCTATGCTACCTACAATCATGTGCGCCCACATAGCTATAACGGTTACCGCACACCATACCAGGTGCGGACAGCAGCATAAAGGGCGGCGGAAGCAGGTTTCCTGATTGGATTGCGTAATAGCGAAAAATCGGAAGTGGCAGATTTTGTCAATGGCATGGCCGCGCAGCGGTGCGAAGCACCATTGATAAAACCTGACAGTTCCGATAGCCTCCAAGCAACAATCCAATAAATTTAAGCCACAAATGTTACAAAATAGCTTGACCACTACAATTGTCACCACTTCTTGAAGGCTGGTAGTCGAACAGGATTATTGGTTCCTTACCATCGTTTCCTGTTCTGTAAACCCACATGTACGATTTGGTCTGTGGCTTCTTACCGTCCTCTTTGAGGACCTGGACCGGTGTTTCGTCCGCATGGACGATATCTCGGGCGAGGAGCTTCCTTCGCAGGTAATCCGTTACAGGCATAAGATAGTCCTCAGCACACCGTATGACCCAGTTGGCCATGGTGGCTCTTGAGAGCAAGATACCCATTCTCTCCCAGTCTTTTTCCTGGCGATAGAGTGGAATGCCTTGCATATATTTCTGGTACATCACATGAGCTACAGAGCTTGGCGATGCCAGTGAATGATTCATCAGTGATGTAGGTGCTACAGTTTTAATGATGTAAGGATTGTCTGTATGCTTGCAGGCAGGACATTCATACGCTTCTCTAACATACTTAACCAGCTTGAGTTGTGAAGGTATGTACTGAAGTTCCTGCCGTACAACTTCTCTGCCGATAGGCTTAAGCTTACCGTTACAGACTTCACATACAAGTTCACTCTCATCAAGGCTTAAAACTATTTCCTCCGTAGGGAGGTCGCCAATGATCATCTCATTGCGAACCCGCTTTTTACGAGGAGCAATGTCACCTTTAGCATTACGCTTAAATGGCTCCTGTACAGTAGAGTCAGCTTCCACTTCAACTTCGTTGAAGATTGACACCTGCTGGCTACCATCGTCAGCCTTGACTGTTTTCTCACTGGATGGTCCGAATTTGTCGTGGCGCATCTGTATGAGAATCTCAGTAAGGTTGTCTACCTGGCGTTTCAGGTCATTTATGGAATTTTGCTGCATGAGAATTGTATTGTCACGCTTAGTGATTTCGCTCTCAAGTTCCCTTATTCGGGCTTCATTTGCAGTCATTTTACGGTCCTTTTTCTTAGCTTTTAACTAAAGATATTGTACCATAAAAATGGCTTTAAGTCCAGTAATACCAAGGGTTTTCGCCGTTTGTATTCCTAAAATATTGCGCCGATTTTTGCGGGTTTAATTGCAAGTTTTTGCTCAGGTTTCAGGCCTTCCATTAACCAGCGAAACTGTTGCCATGTGATTGGTCTTAGCTCGTCTTCATTACGAGGCCATTGGAACTTGCCGCTTTCAAGTCGCTTGTATAGAAGGAGAAATCCATCGCCTTCCCAAAGCAGGGCTTTGATCCGGTCACACTTTCTTCCGCAGAAGATATACAGTGCCGGTGCAAACGGATCCATCTGGAAATGTTCCTGTACAAGTGTAGCAAGGCCGTCTATGGACTTACGCATGTCGGTATATCCACATGCTATATATATTTCCTTGGCTATAGAGATGTCGCCTAGCATACTGATTTCAGTGCCATGAGCACTGCCTCCACAGTTTGCTGATCTGTGCCGCTGGTAACTTCAACGATAGCCTGAGGAAGATGTATTATTACGGCTGCCTGCATTCCAGGCAGTGGAGACTGAACTTCAAGTTTTTTGAAGTGAGCAGGCTCCTGGTGAGCCTCAGCCGGAATGTGCATGGCACTTACCGGAAGGTTCTCTACTGTAGCTTCGCGAACCTTGCGGAGCCAGTAGTAATACGTTTTGACATTGATGTCATGTGCCTCGCACCATGCCACAACGGTCATGGAACTGGCCTGACATTCAGATATGCGCTCAGCCCATTGCTGAAGCCGGAGCTGCGCCTTAACCGCTTTAACTTTATCCATAAGTGAGACCTCCTTAGAGTTAGACCTTTTTAGACTTGCTTGGAGTAAATTAGCATTCTAAATCAGTTCAACCTACTCTAAATTATCTCACTGAGGATTCGGATATTAAAGGCACCCGGTTATTGTGCGCTTACGATATCTCCACAGTATCGTCTCCCTGCTGCAAACTATCAGCCATATATCCTGATATACTTCTATATTTAGGCAAATCTGTTGTTACCTCTATCTGATTATTAACAATTTTAATGGATTTTATCTGTTCAGGATCTGTCACATCTTTATATTCGTTATTTTTATATACATACATAGCTCCGAATAAAATAAAAACAACAATTATTCCATACAGTATTCTAATTTTTATTTTATTATGTTTTTTCATTTTTGTATCCCTCGTTATTTTTTTTAAAACATCACTTTCTTTAGATAACAAAACATCTAACGGAATTTCCAATACTTCGGATAAGCAAACAACAGCTTCCAGATCCGGATAAGTTCGCCCAACTTCCCAACTGGAAATTGTTGCTCTTGATACATTCATTTTCTGAGCTAAAGCATCCTGAGTCATATTCAATGCTACCCGTTTTTCTTTGATCTTTTTTCCAATATCCATAATTACTCCTTTTTACATTTTTAAAATACATCAAGTACAGAAATCAATCTAGCGATGATTTCAACCGTTAGAATATAAGCGTGCTACAAATTGTAGCAATTTTTTTAGACACGAGCTCTTGATATCACCTAACGACATATGCTACAGAATACAATAAAGTGACACAAAGTACAAAAAATGAAAGGAGTAACAAATGCTAAAAAAAATTACAAGATCACTAATCATCCCCGCACTTATTTTACTTCTAACTGCAACAGTGATACCGTCAACAGTATCAGCATCCACTGAAGAAATTGAAGATCCTTCAGTAAAAGTAACAATCACAGATAATGAGGATTCCAGTACGGAAGTCTATCCTGATATGGGAATTTCATCGGTTTGCCCTGATTCAACAATTCAACCATATAGCACAACAATCCCATCAAAAATTTGGAACATAAAAACAAAAGGGAAGTACAATTTCAGTGGTTCTCAAAGTGGAGATAAAGTAATTAACTACACAAAGTATAAGTTTAAAGGAAAAACCAGCTATACTATAAAAGTTCGAAATAATGGACCTATGACCCTTACAGTTAAAGCTCTTCGTAAGGCAAAGACTTACGCAACAACAAGAATCAGTAAGGGAAAAACTGCTACTATACAGTTCTCTAATATTAAGGCTACTACAGAATTCTGGATATCCTTCCAAGGAGTATGTTCTTTTAAAGGATATATACAGTAATATTAAAGTAAGTCTAGAGGTAAGCAGTAATAGAAAATTATCTGTGTAATTCATATTTTATAAATAATCTTTATTTATATTGCGGAGAGCGCCAGTCTGGAAGATGATATGGGAATTCGGAACCTGAAAACGGTGGATATTGTGGATCGAAATGGAATCATCAAGACCTTTGATATTTGATTTAGCGCTAAGAAAAGCCCCTGTGGTTATAATCGGAAAACGGGGGCTTTTCTTAGTAGATGTTGTTCAATAATTTGTTTAAAAATAGATTGACGATTCCTCTTATTTTAATATATAATATGTTCATAAATTATTTCAATAATTAAAAGGAGTTGTTTAATTGTGGCAAGGGAAACCATAAAGTCTTTAAAAGAGGAAATCGAAAAGCTGAAGCTGCAGCTGAATACCCTGTCGGAGCAGAACAGTCGATTAATTAAACAGGCGGATCAGGAATTTTTGAATTCGTATGTGTACCGGGAACTGTCTGAGAAGGTACAGTTCCTCCAAAATTACTGCAAGACGCTTGAAAAGGAGAATCAGAGACTGAAAGATAAGCTGGAAGAAAAAACAGCGGAAATCGGGCGTTTGAAGGTTTGTACGACTACCGATTCCATGCTGGAATCGGTGCCATTACCAATAATTAATGAACAAATTACAGAACAAAATCGAAAGCACGCCGGCCGGAAACCGGTATTCTCTGCAGAACAGCAGGAAAAAATATGGTCTTTGCGGAAATCAGGGCTGCCGATGCGGGCTATTGCGGAACAAATGGGATGCAGCGTTGGAACGGTACATCGTATTTTGTCACAGTCAAAACAATAATTGAACATATTTATAAACACATAAGTACAATCAGACCAACCGCAGCGGAGCGGAGGGCGGTAGCCCCAAGCGTTAGCGCGGGAGGGAAATGAAATAAATAATTGAAATTTCAATATTTCTAAGTTAAAATGATAAAAGTAATATACTTTTAATGTGAAAAAGTAATATTGTGGGGAAAATACGTTGAAAATTAAAGATTTTATTGACGGGAGAAATGTCTCTTATCAGACTGTGCGAAAATATATTGTTAATCACCCTGAGTTATTTAAAGGACATATTGGAAGAACGAATAATATCGTTCTCGATGATGTAGCGATAGAAATTCTGGAAAAGAAATATCCTTTCCCGGAGCCGGTACAGGTGATTCAGGATACAGAAGCTAGGGAGAAGCTACATGTACTGACTGAGAAGTATGCAGCTTCTCTGGAGAAAATCAATGTTTTGACTGAACAAAATGCTAAATTACTCGTGATCCAGTCCAGGCAGACAGCTTTGGAAGAAGAAAATTACAATTACCGTGAAGCTTTAGCAAAATTAAAACGTGAACAGGAAGGATGGATAAAAACATTCAAAGATCGTGAAAAAGAGGTAGTTGAGTTAGAACTAAGGCTTAAAAAAGAGCGAGGTGAAGCCGAGTTGATGGAGGAGATGTTAGGAAATAAAATCACCGAGTTGGAAAATAATCTCGAACAGGAAAAAAAGAAAACCTGGTGGGATAAATTGCGGGGAAGGTAAGGCTGAGAATAAAGTGAAAAATTCGCTTGCGCTGAAGGATAAGGAATGGTAGCTGATATGGATACGAAAAAAGATAAAGTGATGATGTTGAACTATCTGGATATATTTATTTTAAAATCGGCTCTTGAAGCCTGGGAAATAACTGATCCAGAAACAGAAAGTCGTCTAAAAGACGAAAAAAATTCGTTATTATCGCAATTATCGTCTTTGGAAAATATGCGGAACTTGAATATTTGACAGAAAGCTTGGATATGCTTTATAATGGTGATAACCAAAAGTGTAATTAGGTGTTCCATACTGGACACGCAAAAGAAAATCCCGGAGCGGCAACTCCGGGATTTTTCATTGGGCTAGTTGTCGTGCTTATGACGGTCTAACCACTTGCACACGTAGTGACCAACTACCTGTGCCATGACCGCCAATAAAAGTGTAATTAGATAATCCATACTGTTCACCTCCTTTCTGTTGCCAGATTGGAGACGACAACGTGCCAATTATATCATCTATTCTTCAATTTCAGCAATATCCAAGGCTTGCGAAAGCAGGCTGACAATAAGCTGAGTTCTCGACAGATCTGTCTTTGCTGCAAACTTATCTAATCGATCTACTAAGTCGCGAGGAAGTCGAACAGAAGTAACTAAATTATCATCTTCACCTTTTTTCTTCTTTACTACAATTCTGTTTGTCATCTTATCAATACCACCTTTTCCGATGCGCTTTTTTATAGTTAGAATTATAGTTTTTAAAAAGCATTTATTATATACTACGTTTATGGCTATATTTTTGACTATAAAAGGTATGTTAATGAATAATAAAAAAATAACTACAGATGAATTAAAGGCACTTCTGCAGAAAGAAAACGAAAGAATAAACTCCTTGCCCATCAGTGAGAGAATCCATGTTGCAGCGGACAGCTTTTTGACAAACTGGAAGGTTCGAAATTATTACAAATGGACCTGGATCTTCAGCACGATGCGAGACTGTTTTCGGATTCTTTTCCGGCGGCTCTGAGGGGTCAAGGGGACACTTCCCCTTGCACAATCGCTAGTGACATTTTGTCACTAGCTGTATTGTGTTACGGATGTTGACACAACATCCGTTCTCTTGTATGCTCTAAGAAGAGCATACAAGAGGGGGTGCGAACATGGCTGCAACCATATCATTCCATAACGGAACCTCGGTACACCGGGGACACAACCGCCGGGACAAATGGATCGCCGACAAGGAATCCCATATTGATCCAAACGGGCATTTTGAGATTTGGCATGACGAAAAATTAACCGATGCCTATGACCGGATTTTCGGTCAGGCGGTGGCCGACTACAATGCGAAACAAAAACGACCGGATCGAAAGATTGGCTCTTACTATGAACAGATTCGTCAGGGAAACAGCGAGCGGAATCTGGTGTATGAAACCATCATCGGCGTGTATAAGAGTGACGCCAGCGAAGAAACCCAGCGGGAAATTTTGCGAAAGGTGTATGAAGCCTGGCCGAAACGGTATCCGCAATTTGAGATTGTAGGCGCTTACTATCATGCCGATGAAGAGGGTGAACCACACGTGCATATTGACTATGTTCCAGTGGCAACTGGCTATAAGCGAGGTTTGGCAAAGCAAAATGGCCTTGTAAAAGCTCTGGAGCAAATGGGATTTGTCAAAGACGGAAAGGAATTTGCAATCTCAAAATGGCAGGCAGACGGCAGGGAGTTACTGGATCATATTTGTGCCAGACATGGTATTGAAATTCATCATCCGCAGGCGGGAAAGGGAATTCCACACATCGAAACACAGGCTTACAAAATGGGACAGAAGCTCATCGATGAGCTGGAGCCACTTGTCAATCAAAAAAAAGACCTCGTGACGGAGATAAACAGGCTTTCGTTAAACCGGGAGGAATTGAATGATTCGATTCGAAATCAGGAACAGAAGTTGGATTCCGTGAAAAAAAGCCTGCATACAGCAGAAACATTGTGTTCTGACGTTCAGAATGCCGTTTTGAGCATGAAAGATGAATTGGATGCCCTGTCCCGGAAGAAAGATAAAAAAATCGCTGAGATCGAAAAGTTGGACCTTGAGAAGGCATATCTGGAAGAAGCTGTCCCTGCCGCCCAAAAAGAATTGACCCAACTTCGGGAGGCGATCGTTTCGGAACAGAACACCTTCCAGGACGTCCAGAATGCCGTTTTGAGCGCGAAAGATAAACTAGACGTTGTAAAGTGCGAGCTGAATCAAAAAATCGCGGAAATCGAAAATTTAAGCCGTCAGGAAGGAAATTATAAAAGAAGAGTTGCGCAACTGGCAGAAGATATTCCAAAACTCCCGGCGTTTATCCGGACATGGGGAAACAAATTAAACCGGGCTACGAGAGAAATTCTGAGTGATATTGTCTCCCGTGACAGCGCAAATGAAGAATCTGCGGCGACGGATAAATTTCCTTCTTTTGAGGAATTCCGGAAAGAGCAGAAAGAAGCGAAGCAGCAATACCAGGATTTCTACCAGAAACCTAAAACGACAAAAAGTAGGGGTGGGCGCAGTCGTTAAAATATGCTATACTGCTCATAGGGAGCTGTTAGAACAAAAGGGCGAACCCGGTTCGCCCTTTTGGGAAGTTCTACTCTCCGGTTTTTTAGACAGGTGAAAAAGCACCTGTTATACTTTAAGGCAAAAAGGTAAAAAAAATATATTGTTAATATACGCCCCCCTATAGTATTT
>OLNL01002703.1_pt1 | contig 13146 bp, 9 predicted proteins | sample 1672181 | NCBI WGS metagenome assembly OLNL01 (sample SAMEA3136656, study PRJEB25190) | human gut metagenome | biome: human gut; feature: human-associated habitat; material: faeces | place: Austria | collected 2013
GAGGCTGGTGCTGAATGCGGGGGATTATGGTCTGGCTGTGCAGGAGCGTGCAGAGCTGATCATGCTTCCGGATATTGCAGGATATGTGGGTGCAGATACCTGTGGTTGTCTGCTGGCAATCAGACAGGATCAGCAGAAGGAGATTTCCCTTATGATCGATATCGGAACGAATGGGGAGATGGTTCTGGGAAACAGGCAGCGGATGGTGACCTGTTCTACTGCGGCCGGACCTGCTTTTGAGGGTGCGAAGATTGAATGTGGAATGCGTGGCGCGGCCGGGGCTGTGGATCATGTGAAGTATGAGGATGGAAAGTGGAGCTATACAACTGTTGAAAATAAGCCAGCGGTTGGTTTATGTGGTTCGGGATTGATCGATCTGGTGGCAGGGCTTCTGGATGCTGGAATGCTGGATGAGAATGGTGTGTTGAGCGGCGGACAGGAGAAGCAAGGTGTGTTTATTCTGGTACCCCCGGAGCGGGCCGGAAACGAGAGAGGGGTTTATCTGACTCAGAAAGATATCGGAGAGGTTCAGCTTGCGAAAGCTGCCATTGCAGCGGGAATCCGGATGCTTATGGAGAGACTTGGGATTACAGAAGATGACATCAGTTCGGTATATATTGCAGGTGCTTTTGGCAACTATATGGATCCGGTCAGTGCAGGAAAGATTGGTTTGCTTCCGGCGGCGCTTGTGAAGAAAGTGAAGCCAGTGGGAAATGCTGCTGGTGAGGGTGCGAAAATCGCACTTGTAAATGAGAAGGAAATGCTGGAGATGGATGAGCTGGTGAGAAAGATTGAATTTGTGGAGCTGGCTGCATCGGCTGATTTTCAGGATTATTTTATTGATGAGCTGGGCTTTGAGACAGGTGAATGATTTTATCTGCCTGACACGAATTGATATAGATTATACAAGAGATTAGCAAGGGGGATTGTAATATGGACATCAGAAAATTAGAGCAAATGGGAATGGAGCAGGGCTTTTCCCATGTGGTGCTGCTGGACTGTGACACCATTGAATTGAAGCCGGAGGTGCGTCAGATGTGTGCCTCAGGCAGTTGCCATAAATATGATAAATGCTGGAGCTGTCCTCCGGGCTGCGGTTCGCTGGAGGAATGTGAGGCCAGGGTCCGGCAGTATAAAAATGGTATTATTGTTCAGACGGTTGGAGAATTGGAGGATGCCCTGGATGGCGAAGGCATGATGGAAACAGAGGCCAGGCATAAAAACTATTTTTCAGAGTTTGAGAAGAAATTGAGGGAAATATATCCGGATATGCTGGCGATCGGTGCGGGATGCTGTACCAAATGTAAGGTCTGTACCTATCCGGATGCTCCCTGCAGATTTCCAAAGCAGGCTTTTTCATCTATGGAAGCCTATGGAATGCTGGTGACCCAGGTATGCCAGGCAAATGGGCTGAAATATTACTACGGAGATTGTACTATTTCCTACACCAGCTGTTATCTTCTGGAATAGAGGAACAGTGTAAAGGAACAGATTGTAAAAACCAGGTGGCTGTGATAAAATTAGAGAAAATCCTTCGCCGCAGGGCGGAGGTGTTTTTGCAAGAAGAATTAGAGGCAGGCTTGATCATATGACAATACTTGAGCAGATACAAAATGCCATCGAGGAGGGGAATCCGGGTGAAACAGAGAAGCTGGTTCGCCAGGCGGTGAATCAGCATATTTCTGCAGCCCGGATTGTGGAGGAAGCTATGACTCCGGCAATGAGAACAGTGGGAGAAAATTACAGATCCAAGGGTGCAGACATTATCCGGATACTTGCTGCAGCCCGGAGCGTGCGTAAGGGCTTTGAACTTCTGGAAAAGCAGGATGGGCAGCTTAACAGGAGAAATATGGGAACTGTAATACTGGGAACTGTGGAGGGAGACCTTCACGATGTGGGCAAGAATCTGGTGGCTGTTATGTTTCGCAGCGCAGGCTTTAAGGTGATCGATCTGGGAGTAGATATTTCCGAAAAACAGTTTCTGCGTGCTGTGAAGGAGAATCCGGATGTGTCCATCGTCTGTATTTCCTCTCTGCTGAGTACCTCCATCCCGGAAATGGAACAGGTGGTGAAATCCCTGAAACGCAGTAAAGATCAGCGTAAATTTAAAATTATGGTCGGAGGCGGTGCAGTAACCAGGCAGCTGGCAAAGGATATGGGAGCGGATGCCTATACGGAAAACTGCATTGAGGCAGTGGAGGTTGCCAAAACGTTTGTTGTGTAAGGAGGATGGAGGCTTGCGGCTCTCATCAGTTTACTTGTACGAAAAAATAAAGGAAAAATATAAAATTCTAAAAAAGGGAAATTTATCCGGCACAGACGGATATTTGCGCCCTTTTTTGTATTTGGAGAAAAAAATTGTTCAAAAGAAACATGTATATCTGATCCAGGGAGAGCATATTGCTGACCTGGTGCAAAGGGCATCAGATACAGAGGAAACATTCTGGATCATAAGAAGAAAAGCCGGCACTGAAAGGATGCAGATATCTGATGAACTTCCGGATACCTTGGTATACATGGAAATAGTCCTGGAAGGAATGGAAGAAATTTATGGATTTATGAATGATCTTCAGGAAATCTTTGATGCTGCAGATGAGTGGGAGCGGAAAATCCACAATCTGATGGTAGAACATGCAGGGATGGAGTCACTTTTGAAGGTAACTTCGGAATTTCTGCAAAACTCTCTTGCTGTAAAGGGATTGGATTTTGCGTCATCATCGGAAGCCGGAGGAGAAGATCTGTCGTCAAAAATGTATACAGAGCACTGGGATCATACCAGTGGGTGCCGTTTTATCAGCAGAAATCTTCTGGTAGATGAAAAAGTAACACACAAGCTGATCCTGACAGAAACCCAGACGGAGATCACCCAGGGAGTTTTCTGTGTGCTGGATATTCTCACAGATAAGCTGGAATTTCTGTTGGCTCAGGAAGAGGAGACAAATCCGGATGAGGATATGGAACAGATTTTTATCCGGCTTCTCTCGGACCGTACAGCAGACTATATGTGGGTCAGCAGACAGCTTGGTGAACTGGGATGGGGCGGAAATCATGAATACATGTGCCTGGTTTTGCAGATTACGTATCTGAATCAGCAGAATCTTTCCACAAAGGCTGTTTTTCGTTATATTAAGAAGAAGTTTGAAGATTCTGTATGCTTTCTATATCAGGATGAGATCGTAGTGTTTTTTAACCTTACCAGGCTGGGGATGGATCAGGAGGAAATTTCCGGTAAACTGATCTATTTTATCAGAGATACCTATCTGAAGGCCGGCTACAGCAGAGTGATGACCGGACATATGAATCTGCGGAGACAGTATATACAGGCGAAAACAGCCCTGGATGTAGGCAGCCGTAAAAAGCCATATCTGTGGATCCATTATTTTAATCAGGTAGCCTTGACCTATATTCTGGAACAGACTACCAGGAGACTACCGGGAAATATGATCTGCCATGAAGGGCTTCTGGATTTAAAGGAACAGGATGAAAAAAATCAGACCCAGTATCTGGAAACTCTCCGGGTATATCTGGAACAGCATCTCAGTGCCACCCAGGCTGCCCGGGAGTTGTTTATACACAGGAGCACCTTTCTCTACAGACTGGACAGGATCAGGGAAATCCTTCAGTCAGATTTAGATGACCCGGAGGAGATTTTCTATCTGGAGCTATCCTTCAGGTTGCTGGAACAGGAAAATGAAAAGGAATAGGATTGTCTTACATGGGTTCTGGTGATTTTTATTGCTGATTTGAACAAATTATGGTATAGTGAAGATATCTTATGTAATATACACAAAAAATAATAAAAAAATAAGGGCAGGAGTGGTCAAAATGTATCAGGAAGAATACAAACGCTGGTTGGCAGCAGATCTGCAGGATGCGGATCTTAATCCGGAATTATCCAAAATCGAAGGAAATGACGAAGAGATCAAAGATCGTTTCGCAGTAGCGCTGAAATTCGGAACTGCCGGACTTCGCGGAGTACTTGGAGCCGGAACCAACCGTATGAATATTTATGTAGTTCGCCAGGCAACACAGGGACTTGCGAACTGGGTAAAAACACAGGGCGGTAATCAGACAGTAGCCATCAGCTATGACAGCCGTCTTAAGAGTGATGTATTTGCAAAAACAGCAGCAGGCGTACTGGCGGCAAATGATATCAATGTCAGAATTTATGACGCACTGATGCCTGTACCGGCACTTTCCTTTGCAACACGTTACTATGAATGCAATGCAGGTATTATGGTAACAGCATCCCACAACCCGGCTAAGTACAACGGATATAAAGCATATGGTCCTGACGGATGCCAGATGACAGACGATGCAGCTGCCATTGTATATGAAGAGATCCAGAAAACAGACGTACTTACAGGTGCGAAATATATGTCCTTCGCAGAAGGCGTAGAACAGGGAAAGATCCGTTTTGTAGGAGATGACTGCAAGCAGGCTCTCTATGAAGCTATCGAATCCCGTCAGGTTCGTCCGGGTCTCTGCAAGACAGCAGGACTGAAACTGGTTTACAGCCCGTTAAACGGATCAGGACTTGTACCTGTAACTCAGGTATTAAAAGATATCGGAATCACAGATATCACAATCGTTCCGGAACAGGAATATCCGAACGGATACTTCACAACCTGCAGCTATCCGAACCCGGAAATCTTTGCAGCTCTGGAGCTTGGATTAAATCTTGCAAAAGAAACAGGTGCAGACTTAATGCTTGCAACTGACCCGGATGCAGACCGTGTTGGTATCGCAATGAAATGCCCGGATGGTTCCTATGAACTGGTAACAGGTAATGAGGTAGGTGTACTCCTTCTTGACTATATCTGTGCAGGCCGTATCGAAAAAGGTACAATGCCAAAGAACCCGGTAGCAGTGAAATCCATTGTTTCCACACCACTTGCAGATGCAGTGGCAGAGCACTATGGAGTAGAACTCAGAAGCGTACTTACAGGATTCAAGTGGATCGGCGATCAGATCGCACAGCTTGAAGCAGCAGATGAAGTAGACAGATTTATCTTCGGATTTGAAGAGAGCTACGGATACCTTGCAGGACCATATGTACGTGACAAGGATGCTGTTATCGGATCTATGCTGATCTGTGAAATGGCTGCATATTACAGAAGCATCGGAAGTTCCCTGAAACAGAGAATGGAAGAGATCTATGCACAGTACGGACGTTACCTGAATAAAGTAGACAGCTTCGAATTCCCGGGATTAAGCGGAATGGATAAGATGTCAGCTCTGATGCAGGGACTTCGTGACAAACCTCTCACAGAGATCGCAGGTCATGCCATCGTAAAAGTAACAGATTACCAGAAACCGGAAGAAACAGGACTTCCTGCAGCAAACGTACTGATCTACAAGCTGGATAACGGCGAGACAGTAGTTGTCCGCCCATCCGGAACAGAACCAAAGATCAAGATCTATTACACAACTCTCGGCAAGAACCTGGAAGAGGCAGAAGCTGAGAAAGAGAAGCTTGCAGAAGCATTAAAACCGATCATGGCATAAGTGAATAAAAATAAAGAAAACGAGAAGGCTGTGCTCATATGGGCATGGCTTTCTTTTTTGCCTCAGGGAGAGCGGATCCCGCAGATTGTTTTTGACTTCACCCACAGGTTTTGCTAAAATGTGGGATAGCAACACCGGAAATGACAAGAGCGTTAGGAGCTGCTTTGGGGCGGCGCAATTATTATTAATTTTTATAAAGGAAAAGAGGAAAAAATGAGCGAGAATAAAGAAGAAATAAAAACAGAAATTTCTGCAGACAATACAGCATCAGAATATGAAGTGATCAATATCCCTATCTCTGATGGAACAGAACGGGAATTTGCCATTATGGATACCTTTGAAGTAGAAGGCCAGAACTATATGGCAGTATCTCTGATCGAAGGAGATGAGATCCAGGAGGGCGTTTACATTTACCGTTACCAGAATGCAGAAGACGGAGATGTGATCGTGGAGAAGATTACTGCACCAGCAGAGTATAAGAAAGTTTCCAAAGCATATGAGCAGATGTAGTTACTGAGAACGGGACGAACAGTAACCGGATGAAAGAGATTTCTGAAAAAATGTAATGGTATGAATTTCATAATTAGCAGACATGTGATATGATAAATGAATAATAAGATTGAAATCATAATTAGCAGGAGGGAACGACAGATGGAAAAATCAACAGTTTATTTTACGGATTTTAGATGCCCGGTTGGCACCAGCCAGATTGACAAGCTGAAAAAACTTTGTATTGCAGCCGGAATCAGGAATATTGATATGGAAGGCAAGTTTGTAGCGATCAAGATGCATTTTGGTGAGCTGGGAAATCTGGCTTTCCTTCGTCCGAACTATGCAAAGGCAGTGGCAGATCTGTGCAAAGAGCAGGGCGGACTGCCCTTTCTGACAGACTGCAATACTCTGTATCCGGGCAGCAGAAAAAATGCACTGGAGCATCTGGACTGTGCAAATCTGAATGGCTTTAATACAATTACAACAGGCTGCCAGATCATTATCGGTGATGGACTTCGCGGAACAGACGAGGTAGAGGTGCCGGTGGCAAACGGAGAATACTGTGAGACAGCCCTGATCGGGCGTGCCATTATGGATGCGGATATTTTTATCAGCCTTACACACTTCAAGGGACATGAGGCTACCGGATTTGGCGGAACCATCAAGAATATCGGAATGGGCTGCGGAAGCCGTGCAGGCAAAATGAAACAGCATGCCAGCGGTAAACCGGCTATCAATGAAGACCTTTGCCGAGGATGCCGCCGTTGCGCAAAGGAATGCGGAAGTGATGCCATTACATATCAGGATAAGAAGGCAGTGATCGATTACGATAAGTGCAAAGGCTGCGGACGCTGTATCGGTGCATGTAATTATGATGCAGTTTATAATCCTAACAGTGATGCCAATGAGCTTCTGGACAGAAAAATGGCAGAATATGCACAGGCAGTCTGTCATGACCGTCCGTGCTTCCATATTTCACTGGTGCAGGATGTGAGCCCCAACTGTGACTGCCATGGAGAAAATGATGCACCAATTCTTCCTAATATCGGAATGTTTGCAAGCTTTGACCCTATTGCATTGGATCAGGCCTGTGCAGATGCCTGTCTGAAGGCAAAACCACTGGATAACAGTCAGCTTGGAGATCATCTGGCAGAGCCGGGATGGCACTGTCACCACGACCATTTCAAAGATTCCAATCCTAATATTGAGTGGAAAGCAACCCTGGATCAGGGAGAAAAAATTGGCCTTGGAAGCCGCGAATATGAATTGAAAATTTTAAAATAAAGAACTTAAAATAAAAAGCCAGGATTAACAACAGATGATCCGGAAAGAGAGTGATTATGGAAAAAAGAAAAATCATTATGGATTGCGACCCCGGTGTAGATGATGCCATAGCGTTGGCCTATGCAGCTGCCCATCCGGAAGCCTTTGAGCTTCTGGCAGTAACCTCTGTAACAGGAAATCAGACAATAGATAAGGTGACAAGGAATGCACTGGATCTGGTATCCCTTTACAGGCTTTCTATTCCTGTGGCAAGAGGAGCAGAAACTCCCCTGCTGAGAGATCCGCAGCCGGCATCTGACTATCACGGTGCCAATGGTCTGGGAAACGTGGAAATCCCCAGATCTCAGGAGGATGTAGTAGAGGAAAGTGCAGTCTTTTTTATGAAAAAGCTTATTTCAGAGCTTCCTGAAGGCGAGAAGATTACACTGATCTGTACAGCACCTCTCACCAATGTGGCATTACTTCTCAAGGTATTCCCTGAGGTAAAGGAGAAAATCCAGGAGATTCTGCTTATGGGTGGAGCTGTAGCAGGAGGAAATGTAACTGCTTCTGCAGAATTCAATATTTATGAAGATCCGGAATCTGCCAGAATCGTATTCCGTTCAGGAATCCCTGTGGTAATGTGTGGTCTGGATGCTACTGAGAAATGTGCACTGACAGCTTCCCAGGTAGAGAAAATGTGCCAGTCCAATAACAGGATCGCCAGATTCTGTGGGGATATGGCAGGCTACAGTCTGGCAAACGGCAACAAATACAGAGGAAATGTAAGCATTCATGATGCTGTGCCTTTTATGTATCTGACCCATCCGGAGCTTTTTGTGGCAAAGAAGGCAGTGTTGGATGTGGAATGCTCTGACTGTGCATCCAGAGGCAGAACCATCTGTGATTTCCGCTGGTGGCAGCATGAGGAAAGTGAAGAAAATGTGGTACTCATGGATGCAGACGGAGCCAGATTCCAGGAATATCTGATAGAGGCTATTTATGAGTTAGGAGAGAAGCTGCAGTGAAAAAACTGCAGGGAATGATTGCATGAATTATATTGTCTTTGATCTGGAATGGAACCAGAGTCCTGATGGAAAGAAAAACCGCAATGAAAAGCTGCCCTTTGAGATCATAGAGATCGGGGCAGTGAAGGTAAACAGCAAAAAGGAAATCACAGACAGCTTTCATCGTCTGATCCGGCCTCAGGTATATAACCGGATCCACAGCAGTATCCATGAGGTGATCCATATGGATTACAGAGATCTGCTGGACGGGGTATCCTTTGAGCAGGCAGCAGGAGAATTCCTGGAGTGGTGCGGTAAGGACTGGTATTTCTTTACCTGGGGAAATCAGGATGTGATGGAACTTCAGAGAAATATGAAATTTTATAAAATGCTGGATCAGCTTCCCGGGCCTGTAACCTATTATGATGTACAGAAGCTTTACAGTATTACCTGGGATGACGGGGATTCGCGGTGTGCACTGGAGCATGCCATTGATGAGCTTCGCATTGAGAAGAAATATGGCTTTCACAGAGCACTTGCGGATGCCTACTATACAGCAGAAGTGCTGAAAAGGATCAGCAACATTATGATCATCAACCATCCTTCTCTGGATGTGTATCAGAATCCAAAGAAGAAAAAGGACGAAATCTTTATTTCCTATCCGGATTATGATAAGTATGTATTCAGAGAGTTTGCCGACAGAGAACGGATCATGAAGGACAGAGGCGTGGCCGGCACTCTCTGCCCCATGTGTCACAAACCTGCCAGGCGCAAGATCCGCTGGTTCATGAACAATCCCAGAGTTTATTACAGTGTTTCTGCCTGCGGAGAGCACGGGCTGATCAAGGGAAAAATCCGGATTCATAAGACGGACGAGAACAAATACTTTGCAGTGAAGACTCTGCGGTTTACAGATACAAAAGAAACGGAGGAACTCCGTGAGAGAAAGGAGCTCCTCCGTCAAAAACGACAATTAAAGAGAAGTCTGGAGAAGGAGATCTGAAAGGATCTCCTTTTCATATTGCATACCGTAGCCAACCATGTGGTCGTCCAGATAATATTTACTCTTAATACGCTTAGGGCCTACAGAATTGTTGAGAACCCACTGCTTTTTGGTCAGGGTGCCGGTGTCCGTTCCTGTGGGGACAGTAACATACACATGTCTGATATAATGGAAGAGACTGGTATTTCCATTGTCTTTCAGCAGATATTTCTCACAGGGGAGAAATGGAGTTGTCACAGGATCCGGATCCACATTTAAATCTGCTTTTTCAAAATTATTAAATCCGTAATCCAGCAGAGAGGCAGTATCCGGAAAAGCACCGTTTGTGGAATTAAGGACCACTGCAATGAGGATGGAGTTTCCTCTCTTAGCATAGGTGACCAGGGTATTTCCTGCGTTGGTGGTATATCCGGTCTTGCCGCCCAGGACTCCGTCATAGGCATAGGACTGCCCTGCCAGCATCTTGTGATGGTTCAGCAGATAACGGGTTTCCGGCTGCTTGTTGGTAGGGGGAATCTCGTAGGTCTGGGTGGTGACAAACTTACGGAACAGAGGATTGTACCAGGCTGCCTTGGCAATCTTCATCATGTCACTGGCAGTGGTATAATGCTTCTCATCATGGAGACCATTGGGATTATTAAAATGTGTGTGTTTACAGCCGAGCTGTGCAGCTCTCTGGTTCATCAGCTCAACGAACTTCTTTACAGAACCGCTGGTTTTCTCGGCCAGTGCCAGAGCCATTTCATTGGCAGATTCCAGCATCAGTGCCATCACAGCCTGTTCTACAGTAAAGACCTCCCCGGTTTCTGCATAAATGGTAGAGCTTCCGGCCTCAATGCCGTAGGCAGCAGCCTCGGACATAGTGAGACTGTCATTCATATCCAGATTCTCACAGACCAGCAGTGCAGTCATGATCTTGGTAATACTTGCAGGATATAGCTTATTATCTGCATTTTTGGAATACAGGACAGTGTCTGTGACTGCATCCATAAGAACTGCAGATTCTCCCTCAATATTAGGTCCTGCAGGCCAGCCTTTGATAGAGTCTGTATCTGCAGCCTGGGAGTAGGTGGAGGAATGCTCCGGCGCAGCCGTAACCTGTGCAGCTGTATTCTCCGATGCATAAATAATTCCCGGCTGGGAAAAAAGAAGTCCTCCGCAGAGAAGGGCAGACATGCCCTGCTTTATGATTTTATAAAAATTTCCTTTAAACATATGAAGTGTAATCCTTTATCTGATAAACAATGGTGTTACTGTTTGTTCCTGACAGCATATTTTACCCTATTATAGCATTATTTACAACGTCTGTGTAAAATTAAATGATAGTATTTTATATAACTATAAATATAAGAAAAAACACTTGACATCCTGAAAAATAAGCCCTTATAATAAACTTCATGGAAACGCTGCGGTTTACCATACCGCGGCCATAATAACCACAAAGACAAAGATGGAGACAGTAACCTGTAGGGGAAAGCAGCAGCGAGCCGGAGATGGTGGGAGTCCGGTGCAAGTAAATACAGGAGAAGATCACTCCGGAGTTTCAGTTCCCAGGGGCACTGCGCCGTGTAAGAGCTGACGGTAATCCCCGTTAGAGGATGCATGTATCGGCAGTGACGCCCGTACCGTGTAACAGGTGGTATAACGAAAGTAGAGAAACCTTCGTCCTTTTACAAAAAGGGCGATTTTTTTATTATCAGAAGAAATAGGAGGAAACAGCTGTGTACCAGAAAGTTGATACGAATCTTAATTTCGTAGACCGTGAGAAAAAGGTCGAGGAATTTTGGAAAGAGAACCATATCTTTGAGAAAAGTATGGAAAACAGAAAAGAAGGAGAAACCTATACATTTTATGACGGACCGCCTACCGCTAACGGCAAACCCCACATCGGCCATGTACTGACCCGTGTAATCAAGGACATGATCCCCAGATACCGTACAATGAAGGGTTACATGGTTCCGCGTAAAGCAGGTTGGGACACCCACGGACTTCCGGTAGAACTGGAAGTAGAGAAGAAGCTTGGTCTGGATGGCAAAGAGCAGATCGAAGAATACGGTATGGAGCCATTCATCAAACAGTGTAAGGAAAGCGTCTGGAAATACAAAGGAATGTGGGAGGATTTCTCCTCTACTGTTGGTTTCTGGGCTGATATGGAACATCCATACGTAACTTACTATGACGATTATATTGAATCCGAATGGTGGGCACTGAAAGAAATCTGGAACAAGAAGCTTCTGTATAAAGGCTTCAAGATTGTTCCTTACTGTCCAAGATGCGGTACCCCTCTTTCCGCACAGGAAGTATCCCAGGGATACAAAACTGTAAAAGAGCGCTCCGCAGTTGTAAGATTCAAGGTTGTTGGTGAAGATGCATACTTCCTTGCATGGACAACAACACCATGGACACTTCCGTCCAACGTTGCACTCTGCGTAAACCCGGATGAGACTTACTGCAAAGTAAAGGCAGCAGACGGATATACCTATTATATGGCAGAAGCACTCCTTGACAAAGTCCTTGGCAAGCTTGCAAAAGAAGAAGGCGAGAAAGCATATGAAGTTCTGGAAACCTACAAAGGAACAGACCTGGAATACAAAGCATACGAGCCGCTTTTCGCATGTGCAGGAGAGGCAGCAGCAAAACAGAAAAAGAAAGCTCATTTCGTAACCTGTGATAACTACGTTACTATGAGTGATGGTACAGGTATTGTTCACATCGCACCTGCATTCGGTGAAGACGACAGCAGAATCGGACGTAACTATGAACTGCCATTCGTACAGTTCGTAGACGGACAGGGTAACCTGACAAAAGAGACACCATACGCAGGCGTTTTCGTAAAGAAAGCAGATCCTATGGTCCTCACAGATCTGGACAAAGAAGGCAAGCTCTTCGATGCTCCGAAATTCGAGCATGATTATCCACACTGCTGGAGATGTGACACACCACTGATCTACTATGCAAGAGAATCCTGGTTCATCAAGATGACAGCAGTTAAGGATGACCTGATCAGAAATAACAATACAATCAACTGGATCCCTGAGAGCATCGGTAAAGGACGTTTCGGCGACTGGCTTGAAAACGTTCAGGACTGGGGTATCAGCCGTAACCGTTACTGGGGAACACCACTGAACATCTGGCAGTGTGAATGCGGACATATGCATTCTATCGGAAGCCGCCAGGAACTCTTCGAGATGAGCGGTGACGAAAAAGCCAAAACAGTAGAGCTTCACCGTCCATATATCGATGAGATCACACTGAAATGCCCGGAATGTGGTGGAACTATGCACCGTGTACCGGAGGTAATTGACTGCTGGTTTGATTCAGGAGCAATGCCTTTTGCACAGCATCATTATCCATTTGAAAATAAAGAACTCTTTGAAAAACAGTTCCCGGCAGATTTCATTTCTGAAGCTGTTGACCAGACAAGAGGATGGTTCTATTCTCTGCTTGCCGAGTCTACGATCCTGTTTAATCAGGCTCCATACAAGAACGTTATCGTTCTCGGACACGTACAGGATGAGAATGGTCAGAAGATGAGTAAATCCAAGGGAAATGCCGTCGATCCGTTTGATGCACTTGAGAAATACGGTGCAGATGCAATTCGCTGGTATTTCTATATCAACAGTGCTCCGTGGCTGCCGAACCGTTTCCATGGCAAGGCTGTTCAGGAAGGACAGCGTAAGTTCATGGGTACTCTGTGGAATACTTATGCATTCTTTGTACTGTACGCAAACATTGACAATTTTGACGCAACAAAATATACTTTAGATTATGACAATCTTCCGGTTATGGATAAATGGCTTTTAAGCAAGCTCAACTCCGTAGTGAAGACTGTCGATGACTGCCTTGCAAACTACAAGATTCCGGAAAGTGCAA
>OLNL01002707.1_pt1 | contig 13118 bp, 4 predicted proteins | sample 1672181 | NCBI WGS metagenome assembly OLNL01 (sample SAMEA3136656, study PRJEB25190) | human gut metagenome | biome: human gut; feature: human-associated habitat; material: faeces | place: Austria | collected 2013
CGCGGCCGCCTTCGACGCGGGTGAGCTCGGTGGAGCCGCCGCCGATGTCGACGAGCGTGCCGCGCTCGAGCGGGGTTGAGCAGCGGGCGCCGACGAACCCGAGGTGCGCCTCGTCGCGCGCGGACAGCAGCGTGACCGCCAGACCGCAGCGCCGCTCGATTTCCGCGACGGCCTCGGCGCAGTTCACGGCGTTGCGCAGCACGGCGGTGGCGAACACGTCGACGCGCTTGCAACCGAAGTAGCGCACGCGCTTCATATGGCTTTTCAGCACGTTGACGGCGCGGTCCACACCGTCGGAGGTGAACACGCCGTCCTCCACGAACGCGGCAAGGCCCGCCATCACCTTGTCGTTGATGATGCTCTTGAAGTCCTTGCTGGAATAGGTGCTGCGACGATCGTCCTTCACTTCGTAGATGACAAGGCGAATGGAGTTCGACCCCAGGTCGATGACGCCGTAGGTGGGCATTGCCGTTTTCCTTCCTCGATGGCGCTTGGCGCCGCTCTCGCTTTGCGATGATGCCGGCGCGATGCGTCGGCGTGAAGTGAACCTTACCCATGATAAAGGTTGCGGGCCTTCGCTTGACGTGCGCGGGCGTCGCTGACGGTTTCTGGGCCAAGATTTTACGCTCCCTTAACGTTGCCGCTTTCGGGGAGGGCAAGGGTGGCGCGGCGGCGGTTGCGGCGGCGAAGCGGGCTCGGGGCGGCTTGCGGCGGCTGGATTCCCGCGTGGCGGGGCCCTGCCATCCCTTACAATATACGGTATGCATTCCCTTGCGTTCCGCGGGTCGGGGACGCAGTTGAAAGGTGCCTTCCATGAAGAGCGTCGGTATTTGCAATGCCCTTCTCCGAGTGCTGCTTTCCGTGGCGCTCGTGGTCTCGTTCACGCCTATCTCCGGCCACGCGGCCGAGGATGTCGCGGTTGCGGGCGGGTCCCCCTCCGCGTCGGTTGGCGAGCAGGGTTCAACGTTGTCGGAGGGCTCGGGCGAAGCGGCGTCGACCGGCGGCGGGGACGTGTCTCCGGCATCCGATGCTAAGTCATCTGCTGGTGAAGGTGCCGATGCTGCTTCGCCCGCAGATGGCGAAACGGGCCCCAAGGAAGCCGGGGAAGCTGCCGATGCGGCGGACGACCCGGCCGAGCGTGCCGCCGACGATGAGCCGGCGCAGCAGGGGGTCCTGAACCCGTTCGGCAAGCTGATGGCCAGCGGGTACGTGTACGCCTGCGATGAACGGGGCGATTTGACGAAACCCGTCGACGAGGACGATCCCAAGCGCAACGCCATCTCCGCGCGCGAGGTTGCGAACCTGATCGTCGATTACCATGTTGCCGACATCCCCGAGGGCCTGTGCGAGGGCTCGACGAGCCTGACGTCGGTGCGCTTCGAGAACGACCGTCTGGATTCCATAGGCGATTCCGCCTTCGCCGGCTGCGCGAGGCTCTCCTTCATCAGCTTCTCGGACATGCATATCGGTTCGATCGGCGCGCAGGCGTTCGCAGGCTGCTCTTCGTTGACCAGCCTTTTCATCAAGAACCCCGCCGAAATCGGCGCTTTGGGGGAAGGGTGCTTCCAGAACGGCGGCCTTGAGTCCACCGGTTTGGGGCAGGTGAAGGGGCTGACGTCCATCCCCGCCGACGCGTACGAGGGGTGCCAGAACCTTTCCGACACGGGCTTGGGGCAAAACCAGCAGATCGCCTCGGTCGGCAACTGGGCGTTCGCCAACTGCCCTAACCTGCACCTGACGGGCCTTGAGACGAACACGTCGGTAAGCCAGCTGGGCGAGGGGTGCTTCTTCAGGTCGAACCTTGATGGCGGCTTGGTCTTGCCGAGCGGTTCGCAGATCGAGGAGCTGCCCAGCCAGGCGTTCGCCGGCACGAACATGGACTACGCGTACTTCCGGTGCGACCATGCGGTGCTCATCGATAGCGACACGTTCCCCAAGCGTGGGATGCAGGTGATGGTGCCGTCGGGCGCGGTCGGGCTGTACCGGTCGGGCCTTCCCGAGCGGAACTGGGATAGCTGCAACGGCAAAACCCCCGTTAGCGTTGCCGAGTGCTTGAAGAGCCTTCGAATCGAGTGCGACCCTGACGTTATGGAATACGACGAAGACGATAGGGTCTCCCTTGCTGGCATGAAGGTCACGTTCGACCACGATTACGGCAGGAGCTCGTTCGATTACGAGGACTTGAAGAACTGCGCGTTCGCCCAGTTCATCGAGGTGTATCCCGATGAAGGGTACCTGTTCCGCTCGAGTTTCCACGGCCAGCGCATCCATATGACCTACGACGACGGCGAGGTGTACTTCGACGCATACTCGGCCGAGCCCATGCGCGAGCGGGGCAACACCGACTTGGCGGTGGATATCCGCTACGACGGCGCGCTCTCCTCCGGGGACAGCGCCACCGGCGCGGGCCAGTACAAGCCCGGCGAAACCTGCGTGGTGGTGGCCAACGCCACGACGCCCGGCAGGACGTTCGCCTATTGGGCCGACGAGGAAGGGGCCATCCTTTCCGAGGACCAGTGGTACGAGTTCACGGTGGAGCGGGACACGTTGCTGACGGCGGTGTTCGCCGACAAGGCCACGGTGGCGCCCGAGGTGCGCTTGGGCAGCGTTGATGGGCGGCCGGTTGTCGGCGCGCGGGCGAGCGTTGTGGTCGACGGACGCGACATGGGGACGAGCTTCACCACGTATGTGGGCAAGCGCGTGACGCTGACCTGCGAATACGATGCGTCGAAGTACCACCTTGACCATTGGGAGAGCTCGCTTGACGGGCACTATCTGGGAAGCCGCCCCGGCGACACCATCGAATACGAAGCCGTTGCGGGCGAGACGCCCATCGCCGTGTTGGTGGAGTACGGGCAGCTGAACGTGTCCGCGAAAAGCGCATCGGGCCTGGCGCTCGGCCAGGTGAGCGGCTCGGGAATGTACGAGCTGGGGCAGACCGTCAATCTTTCGGCTATCCCGGCGAAGGGGTGCCGCTTCCTGGGTTGGATGCATCGCGGCGAGCTGCTGTCCACCGAGGCGTCGTACGCGTATCGGGTCCAGGACTTCGATGAGGTGACCGGCTGGTTTGCGGTCGATTTCTCGCAGACGTGGGTGGCAGTGGGCGCAGCCCGACTGGGGCAGCGTTTCCGGTGCCGGGCTGTACGAGGAAGGTGCCCAGGTCACGCTTACCGCAACGCCGAACGCGGGCTTTGCCTTCTCCGGCTGGTTGCGCGACGGCGAACCCATCGAAGGCGGGACGCAGCTGGTTGTGACCGCCGAAGGAGCCGACCAGACGGATGCGCTCGTAAAGCGGTCACCGCTTTACACCGCTACGTTCGAGCCGGTTGCGTGCGATATCCGCTACGAGCAGACGCTCGACACGGGCGGCTGCGAGCTGATGGAAGGGGTGGAGGTCCCGCAGGTGACGGGCAGCCTTTCCGCGGAAGGTGGCCAGGTGGTCACGCTTGACGCCAAGGCCCTGGGCATGCTCGATGACGACACGGTATTCGCCGGCTGGTTCGATGCCACCACGGGCGAGCTAGTGAGCGAATCCCCCGTGTACGAGTTCGCGGCAGCAGGCGATGCCACGGTGCAGGCGCGGTTCTCCCTGAAGGAAGTGGGGGTGCACATCAACCCTGCTCAAACCACTGACCACTCCGAAGCGTACGCCCATTTGCGGGTGGATGCGGCGAACTGTTACCGCAACGTCGGCGAGACCGTCCCGCTTTCCGCAACGCTTGACAACGCGCAGTTCGTGGGCTGGTACGCGGCTGATGGCAATGACTCCGTGGCCATCAGCGACCAGGCAATCTGCGAATACCAGGTGGCGAAGCCCGCGAACGAATCCGCGCAGGTAGAGATCACGCCCTGGTACTCGGCGATTCCCGCGAGCGTGGTGCTGAGCGTTGCCGGCGCCGACGAGGACGGCAACGCCCCGGGCTACTTCCTGACCTCGGGCTTGTATGGCGTCGGCCAGCAGGTGACGGTGAACGCGGTGCCCGAGCCGGGCTACGTGTTCGACTACGCCACGGACTCGCTTGGCAACACGGTCCCCGCAGCGTCCGATGGCTCGTATACGTTCCTGCTGACCGGCGACACCGAGCTGGTGGCGCATTTCCGCGTGGCGCAAGATGAGGATGAGGCGTTCGAAGCGCTCAAAACCGCGCTGCTCGCGGTGCTGGGCACGGTGGGGGTTGTCGCGGCCATATACGGCCTGGGCGAGATCGTTGACCCGATCATCGCGCAGGCCATGATCGACATCGCCGGCGCCGAGACCATCGAGGAGCTGGCCCAGATCGGCAAAAACGTCCTCAAGGAGATCAAGGACATCTTCGACCATCATAAGCACGACAACGACCCGAACAAGCCTCACGGCGACCATTCGGTCGAGATCGTGGCCGCCGTCCATCCCGCCGAGGGCGGCATCGTGCGCGGCGGCGGCATCCATTTCGAGGGCACCATCGCCGAGCTCGAAGCCATCCCCAACCCGGGATACCGTTTCGTGTGCTGGAAGGAGGACGGCATCGAGCGCTCCGTGTCGCAGCGCATGCAGATCCGCATCACCGACGCCACGCCCGAGGTGGTGGCCATGACGGCGGTGTTCGAGCGCAACGTGCGCATCACCACGTCCGCCGAGGTGACGGGCGTCGATGCCGGCATCCCCACCGGCTGCAACGCCACGCCCGATGTGCAGACGCCGCGGCAGGGCCAGGAGGCGAAGGTCATCGCCACGGAAGGCGACGGCTACGCGTTCGTCGGCTGGTTCCAGGACGGCATCGAGGTCTCGAAATCTCCTGTGTACGTATTCCCCGCCGAGGTCGATAGGCACCTGGTGGCGAAGTTCCGCAAGGCCGACCGCACCATCGTGGTGGGCGCCGACCCCGACGAGGGCGCGCAGGCGCTCTGCGACGGCTTGCCCGTGGAGGGCGGCGTGATCAGGGCGGCCGATGGCGACATCCTCACGTTCACGGCGGTGCCTGCGGTGCGCGCCGACGACCCGGATAAGAAGTACAAGCTGGTGGAGTGGCGCAAAACCGACGATTCGGGGCGCACCGTCATCGACCGCGGCGATGTGTGCGAGTATCGCGTGGACGGCAACGGGCGCGTCACGGCCGTGATGGACGGCAAGGACAGCCATTCCGTTCGTGCGGCTACCGACCCTGTGGAGGGCGGGACGGCTACGCTCAAAAACGGGGAAAGCGTCGGCGAGGTGCTCGACGTGCCCGATGGGGAAAGCGTCACCGCCACGGCGGAGGCCCGCGAGGGCTACCTGTTCGACGGCTGGTATATCAGCTACGGGGCAGCCGATGCGGCGCCCACGTTCGCTTCCCACGACCAAACCTATACGTTCGCGCCGGTTGCCGACTGCACGGTGACCGCCCGCTTCCAGCGCCTGTGCAAGGTGAGCGTGGTGGCCGAGCCCGTCGATCAGCTTGCCGGCAAGTACACGGTGACCGGGGACGGTTATTGCGAAAGCGGCAAGCCCGTCACGCTTTCCGTGAAGCTTGCCGACGACGTGCGCGACAAGTTCACGTTCAAGGGCTGGTACCTTGGCGATTCCGGGGTTCCCATGGGAACGGACCCCGACCACCTTGAGTTCACGCCCGAGCAGGACACGGTGGTGCGCGCGGTGTTCGTCCCCAAACGTTACCGCATAAGCGTGGAGACCGATTCGCACCTGGTAGAACGCGGCACCGTCGAAATCGAGGGGCATCCCGGCGCGGACGCGGTCATGGCGGAATACGGAAGCACGGTGACCATCAAGGCGAACCCGAACGAGGGCTTTCGGTTCGCCCATTGGAAGGACGGCAAACGCAAGAAGCATCCCGAGCAGCAGCTGACCGTGCGCGTGACGGGTGACCAGACGTACAAGGCGGTGTTCAAGGGAGCGGAGCCCGAGGTGGTGATCGCGGCGGATACGTGGCTTGGCGGCACGGTCACCTGCAACGGCATCGAGGTGACCCCGGCGACCGATTCCTTCTCGCTGGGCCAGACGCTGCACTTGAAGGCCGAGCCGAAGACAGGGTATTTCTTCTGGGGCTGGTACGTGAACGGCATCTTCACCAGCCTTGATATGGAATGCGACGTGGTGGCGAAGGGGCTGACCGCCAAATCGGAGCGATGCACGGTCACGGCGGCGTTCAAGCCCTATGAGGTGGTCTGCCTGCCCGTGGCAAGCCCGGCGGGCGGCGGGTCGGTGCGGGCCAGCCGTGTGTTCACCGAGCGCGGCGCGGGGGTCGAGCTCAAGGCGCAGGCGTCGCCCGGTTATGTGTTCACGGGCTGGTATTCCGCCGCCGGCGAGCTGGAGTCCACCGCGCCCGAGTTCACGTGCCGCCTGATGCGCAGCCACGTGCACGTGGCGCATTTCGAGGAACGCTCGTACGAGGTTTCGGCGGTGCCGGTGGTGGCCGATGCCGACGGGAACTTGATCGAGAACCGGTCGGCTGGCTGGGTCGAAGGCGCCGAGACGGTGGACGCCGGCTATTCGGCGGACCTTTCCGCGCATGCCCTTCCGGGCTACACATTCGAATACTGGGCCGATGACCGGGGCAACGTGGTGAGCCGTGATGTGGACTACCGCTTCGTGCCCTCGGGCGAGACGAAGCTGTTCGCCGTGTTTGCCGCCAAGCAGTTCACCGTGAACGTTTCCGCAGGTGAAGGCTATGGCAGCGCCACGGGATCGGGTACCTATGCCGCGGGCGAGGTGGCGTGCGTCAGCGCCATCCCGGCGGCCGGGGCGCATTTCGTCGGCTGGTTCAGCGGCGGCGCGTGCCTGTCCACCGACGCCACGTACCGCTTCCCGGTGAGCGCGGATATCGATCTGGAGGCCGTGTTCGGCATGGGCTCGTTCACGGTGAGCACCATCGCCTCCCCGGCAGAGGCGGGCTATGTGAGCGGCTTCGGCGGCTTCGACGAGGGACAGCGCACCACGCTGTCGGCCACGGCCAAGCCCGGCTTCACCTTCGATTGCTGGCGCGATGCGAAGGGTGCGCAGGTCAGCGGCCTTCCCGATTGCACGGTGACCGTGACGGGCGATGCCGCGTACACCGCATGTTTCACGCGCAATTCCTACGGCGTGTCGCTCAGCTCGAACGTCGAGGGCGTCGGCGAGCTGTCCGGCGAGGGCGTGTACGAGTTCGGCCAGGTGGTGCACATTCAGGCGCGGCCGACCGACGGCCGCCGCTTCATCGGCTGGCAGCTGGTTGGCGCCGATGGCTCGAAGACGCACTTCGCCGACGACGCGGATACGTGGTTCGTGCTCGACGAGGACCTGGTCGAGGCCATAGGCGACGGCGTGCTGGAGCTTGAGGCTCAGTTCGCCGACCCGTACGAGGTGGCGGTCAAGGCGGCCCCGGTGGTGAAGGGCAAGTCAACGAACCGCCGTTGCCGTGTGCAGGGCACCGGCGCCTACGAGGCGGGGGAGACCGTCACGCTCAACGCCGTCGCGGGCCTGGGCTACCGGTTCGTCGGGTGGACCTCCGACCGGGAGGGGCATGTCGTGGTCGGCACCGACGATGTGCTCAGTTTCGAGGCCAAGTCCGACGTGATGTACTACGCGCAGTTCGAGGCGGACGGGCAGGTGACCATCACCGCGTCCCAAAGCTCCATTTTGCGCGGAAAGGCATTCCTGACCAGCGGAAACGGTTTGACAAGCGCCACGAAGACCTGCGACAAGGGCGACCCGTTCGTGGCAGTGGCCATCCCGTGGGCAACCTACCGCTTCTCGCATTGGATTGACGACGGGGGCGCCATCTTGAGCTACAACGCCGTGTACGTGGGCGTTGCCCAGCAGGATATGCAGCTGACGGCGGTGTTCTACGACGCGGGCTTCGACCTGCAGGTGGACACGTATCCGGCTGGCGCGGGCTTCTCGATGGTGGTGCCCTTCACCGGCGACGGCTACCTGACGGCGGCGTGGATGGTGACCATCCCGTTCCCCGGTTGGAAGTTCCGCTATTGGATCGACGAACGCGGGGCTCCGGTGGGCTTCAGCACGCTGATCGTGCGCCCGTCGGTGGCGAATAGGACCTACACGGCGTATTACGAAAGGGCTTCGTGGAACGTCGTGGCGGTTGACCCGCGCGACGGCGGGCATATCGATGGCTCGTCGGAAAACGATGAGTGGGGCTGCGCCGTGGTCGACAAGGTGGAGAACGGCTCCTCGTGCACGTTGCGCGCCGTGCCTGATGAAGGCCACGTTTTCGATGGCTGGTATGCGATCGGGGAAGACGGCTCCGTTGGGGACGAGCCGTTGAGCACGGACGCGGCTTGGACGTTCACGCCTGACGCTGACATGATGGTGACGGCGCGTTTTGCGGAGGCGCCGATGCTTTCGGTGAAGGCCTCGGCGGCCAACGGCGCGGTGGATCCTGCCAGCGTGGCCGTGCCTTGGGGCGGCAGCGTCTCGTTCACAGCTGCGCCCGATGCGGGGTGCTACCTGGAACGCGCGACCGTGGCAGGTGTGCGCGATGACGGCTCGGTTGCAGATCCCGTCAAGCTCGACATAGCCGATTACCAGGGCGGGAGCCACCGCGTGACCCTGAACGGCGTCAAGGCGCCGCAAGAGCTGGTGTTCTCGTTTACCCGTGCTGGCCGGCCGGTGGTGAAGGCCCAGCCGCAAGGCGCCAGCGTGCATGAGGGTGAAGCGGTTGCGCTTTCGGTCGCGGCCGACGCCGCCGAGGACGTCCTTGCCCACGAGGAGGTATCGTGCGGGGCCGCGGCGACCCATGAGCTGGGCTATCAGTGGTTCCGCATGACCGAGGGCGGCGGCGAAGACGTGGCGCTTGAGGGCGAAACGTCCCCATCGCTGACGTTGGCTTGCGCTGCGACGGCGGATGCGGGTTCGTACTATTGCCGTATCACGCAAACGTATCTGGGCACCGAGACGTCGGTTGACACCGATCGGGCCGAGGTGTCCATAGCCAAGCGGGAAGACCTGGCGTTCAACGCGTCGGAGCTGCCCGTTGCGACCGCGCGTAGCGAATATGCTGCGATCATCCAGTCCGCCACCGGCGGCACTCCTCCTTATATGTATGCCGTTGCGTCTGACAGCGCGTTGCCTGAGGGCCTGCGCCTGGAAGTTGCCGAGGACGGTGAGGTGCGGATCGCGGGAACGCCGGAGAGCGCGGGAGTGTTCGGCTTCGACATCGTGTGCTCCGATTCCGCTGGTCAGACGCGTGCCGCTCGCTTCGCGTTAACGGTAGCGCCGCAGAAAGCGGATTTGTCGTTTGCCGAGGGGAACTTCGTGTACGACGGTCAACCCCAGGCTCCCGAGCTTGTGGGCGTTCCGGACGGGTGCGCAGGCTCCGTCAAACTGTCCTTCACGGGAACGGGCGGCACCCGCTATTCCGGCAGCACGGCTCCTACCGATGCGGGCACGTACCGGGTGGTGGCAAGGCTTGCCGCAAACGGGTACGTCGGGCGCGCCGTCGCCGAGTTTGCGATTGCGCAAAAGCCCGTTTCCTTCGAGATAACGGCGGTTGATTGCGTGTACGACGGGAATGCCCATGGCGTGCAGGTGGATGCGCACGGGCTGCCCGAGCAGGATTATTCCGTGACGTACGAGGGCGCTGATGACGCCGTGTACGGTCCGACCTCGGAGGCTCCGCACGATAGCGGCAGCTACATTGCGACGGCGCGCGTTGAGAACCCGAACCTGGTCGGCGAGCGGAAGGCCTCGTTCACCATAGCGAAGGCGCCGCAGACCATCACGGGCCCGACGTCGTATTCGGGCGTGTTCGGCGGGCCGGACATCGTCTTGCAGAACGCAGCGAAGACTCCGGTGACATTCGAGCTTGTGCAGGATGACGGCGGCGCCGCGCCCGTCACGCTGCAGGGTTGCTATGCAACGATCAACGCCGCCGGCACCGCGCGCGTGATCGCCCGGGCGGCCGAGAGCCGCAATTACCTTGCGGCCGATGACGTGGAGCTGACCATCTCGGTCGCTCCCGCCCAGCTTCTGGTGGCGGTCGACGACGCCGAGCGTATGGAAGGGGAGAGCAACCCCGCCTTCACCAGCAGCTTGGTGAGCCGTGCGAACACGGATGGGGTCGAGGTTCGCTATTCATGCGCAGCCGATGAGAAGTCGCCGGCTGGCGACTACATTATCAATGCGAGCGTCGATGACCCGAACTTCGCCGCGACCATCGTGCCGGGCACGCTCACGGTGAAGGCGAAGCCGGAGCCGGATCCCGATCCTGATCCCGGGCCGGGGCCTGTGGACCCGGATAACCCCGATCCGGGTCCCGACCCGGTAGATCCGCCGGGTCCTGGTCCCGACCCTAATCCGGACCCGGTCGACCCGCCGAACCCGCCGGCACCCGACCCAGGTCCCGACAATCCCGACCCGGGCCCTGATCCTGTGGATCCGCCCAACCCGCCCGACCCTGGTCCCGACCCCGTGGACCCGCCGAACCCCGGACCCGGGCCGGACCCGGGGCCGGGTCCCGACCCCGGACCTGGACCGGGGCCTGTTGACCCGGATAACCCCGATCCTGGACCTGGGCCTGGGCCGGACCCCGTGAACCCGCCCGACCCGGGGCCTGGCCCTGACCCGGTGGTGCCGCCCGACCCGGTCGACCCGCCGCCTCCGGGTCCCGGGCCGGACCCGGTGGACCCTGACAACCCCGATCACGGTCCCGGACCCGATCCCGGGCCTGACGACCCGAACAACCCCGGCAGTCCCGATAGCCCGGGCAAACCGGACCCGAACGCCCCCCCGGGCTCTGCCCCCGCCGGCCCCGACTCCGGCATCCCCAGCTCGGGCAGTCCCGGCAACCCCGACGGTTCGCCGTCGGCCCCCGGCTCCGCCAATGCTTCCGGAGCCGCGGCGCTCGGGCAAACAGGCGACACGGCCGGACGGACCGGCGCCGCGGCAACCTGCGCGGCGGCGGTGGCGGCTCTTGCGGCCGCCGTCGCGATGCGCCGGCGTCGCAGCTAAAGTCAACGGTTGGTTACGGATCCCCGTCGCCGCCGTTCCCGCTTCGGCGTGTGCTAGCATGAAGGGAAGGATTCCCGCCATGCTGCACGCGCCGTTGCGCTATTGGGGCCGCTAGCCGTGCGGGATGGTATCTATTGCGAAGGGGAGGGCCGCCTATGCTGGAGACCGTCGATTTCTCTGAGAAAACGCTTCCGAAAGACGAATACAGGGCGCGTCGCGATGCGCTGACCGAGCGCCTGGTCGTGCTGCAGCAGCAGGCGCGCGTGGCCGGCGTGGGGCTTGTGGTGCTGTTCGAGGGCTGGAACGGCGCGGGCAAGGGCAGCCGCATCTCCGACCTTCTGTACAACCTGGACGCCCGCGCCACCAGCGTGTACGTCACCGAGAACTTCAACGCCGTCGATGCGGCGTCGTTCCCGGGCGCCGAGCACGGCGTGGGCGGCTTCTACCCCATGATGCAGCAGTTCTGGAAGGCGCTCGGCGGCCGCGGCACCATCACGTTCTACGACCGCGGCTGGTACACCTCGGCCGTGCAGCGCATGCTCTACACCCAGTTCGGCGAGGTGAAGATCAAAAACGGCAAGGTGCTCCACCCCCGCGCCACGGTGGCGCGGGCCGTGCACGAGGCCGCCGAGGAGCGCCATATCGACGCCCTGCGCGGCGCGCTTGCCAGCTCCGCCGACTTCGAGAAGCAGCTCACCGACGACGGCTACGTGGTGGTGAAGTTCTTCGTCCACGTGACGAAGGAGGCGCAGCGCAAGCGCCTGACGAACCTGCGTCGCGATCCGGCAACCGCCTGGCGCGTGTCTGACGGCAAGATGGCCACCATCGGCGAATACGAGGAGGCGTACCGCCTGTACGACAACCTGCTCGAGGGCAGCGACTTCTCCTACGCGCCGTGGCATCTGATCAACGGCGAGGACAAGCGCCGCGCGAACCTCAAGATCACCGAGACGCTGGTGGACGCGCTCGAGAAGGCGCTGCACGCTAAGAAGGACCCCGCCGCCCTTGCGGCTGCCGCGAAGGCGCAGGCCAACAGCTCCGGCGCGGCCGTGGAGGAGATTCCTCTGGAGGGGCGTTCCCCCGAACAGCAGCGGGCGGTGGCCGAACACGCCGCGGCGCAGGCGGCGGCGCAGACCGCGCACGCCCCGCGCGCAAGCCGCTTCCGCATCGTCGATCGCGTTCCCAACCTTGACCAGGTCGATCATGGCTTGGTGCTCGACCAGCACGAGTACAAGGACCGCCTGAAAAAGCAGCAGAAGCGCCTGAACAAGCTGGAGATGGAGATGTACCAGGCACGCGTCCCGCTCATCCTCATGTTCGAGGGCTGGGATGCGGCGGGCAAGGGCGGCGCCATCAAGCGCGTGGCCCAGGCCCTTGATGCGCGCGCCTACACCATCTTCCCAAGCCCCGCGCCCACCAAGCCCGAGCTTGCCCATCCCCACCTGTGGCGTTACTGGACGCGCCTTCCCAAGGCGGGTCACGTGGGCATCTACGACCGCAGCTGGTACGGACGCGTGCTGGTCGAGCGCGTGGAGGGCTTCGCCACCGACGCGCAGTGGGCTCGCGCCTACGACGAGATCAACGAGTTCGAGCAGGAGCTGGTGCGCTGGGGCGCCGTGTTGCTGAAGTTCTGGGTGGATGTGAGCCAGGAAGAGCAGCTGGCGCGCTTTCGCGCACGTCAGGAAGACCCCGCCAAGCAGTGGAAGATCACCGACGAGGATTGGCGCAACCGCGACAAGTATCCGCAGTACAAAAGCGCCGTCGAGGATATGTTCCGCCTGACGTCCACGCCGTTCGCGCCGTGGATCGTGTTGGAATCCGATGACAAGCGCTTCGCCCGCGTCAAGGCGCTTGAAACCATCAACGATGCGCTTGAGGTGCGGTTGCACGGCGAGTGAAGGCGCGGTAGTATTGCTTGATAACCACAATGGGTGCAGGGCGTCGGCCGGTTTAGGAGTCGGCCGACGCATATATAGTTGAAAAGGGGTGGCATCATGCCAAGTTGGACTATTCCGGTTATAGTGGCGGTCATCGTCATCGTGATCATCGGCTTTATTTTGAAGGGCTTTTTCGACGAGATGAAGAAGAAATAGGTCGAACGCGGAATGCCTAGCGGCAGTCCGAGGCAAGGGAGCGCGTCGTTTACTTACGGTGCGCTCCCTTGCGTTTTCGGCTTGGCTCGCCGCATGGGCGGCGG
>OLNL01002708.1_pt1 | contig 13107 bp, 12 predicted proteins | sample 1672181 | NCBI WGS metagenome assembly OLNL01 (sample SAMEA3136656, study PRJEB25190) | human gut metagenome | biome: human gut; feature: human-associated habitat; material: faeces | place: Austria | collected 2013
CTGCAACCTTCTTCTGAGGCAAGGCAGCCGAATCGAATTCGGGCACGCAAAACTCCAAAACGACAAGATCGTCTTGCCCTTCGTCTCAAAAGGCTCGCTGGAGAACGACATCAGGGACATCTTCGATGAAGGCGAGGTGACGTGCCTGCCCCTCAAAGTCTGCCTTTCGGACAAGAAGGCGCTGCGCGCCGCAGCCCGGGTGAACGCGATCGATCCCAAGAACCACATGATTACCCGCGATGACATCATGCTCAAAAGCGCGAAAAACCCGCTCGACGCCTACATCGGCCTTGAGCGCCAAATCGAGACGATCAAGTCCATCGCGATGATCGCGGAAGCGTATGGCAGGCAAGCCGTAGATTCGCTGCACATGCTGTTCGTCGGCCCTCCGGGCATCGGCAAAACCACGGTTGCGCACGCGCTGCTCGATGAGTACGACCGCGCCGGCGTCACGTCCGGCAAGGGCGTGTTCGTGAACGCTTCAGCAAACGACCTGGTCAGCCAATATGTTGGCGAAACACCCCGCCTGGTGAAGAGCATCTTCGACAAGGCGGAGGGCGGCATCCTGTTCATCGACGAAGCGTACCGTTTGAGCCGGCAAGCGCCGGCTTCCGACGGATCGTCCCACGGCCAAGAGGCCATCGACGCCATCAACCAGCTCATGGAGGAGCAGCGCGAGCAGGTGATCGTGATCCTTGCAGGGTATCCGAACGAGATGCGTGATTTCGTGCGCCACAACCCCGGCCTTACGGGCCGAATCGGCTTCGAGGTCGAATTCGACGAATACAGCCCTGACCAGCTTTTGAGCATATTCGAGAAGATGGCGCAAGAGCGTAAGTTCGAGGTCGATGAGGCGGCGCTGAACATCCTTGAAGACAAGATGCCGTCGATCATGGCCCTTGAGGATTTCGCCAGCGCTAGGACGATGCGCAAAATCCTCGATCATGCCGTGGTCAAGAAAGCCAACGGTTTGCTTGATCGCGTGATCAGGGCAGAAGAGGTTGCAAGCGCGCTGGAGGACAAGGATTTCCGCCTTGTCTCGAAGCAACCCATAGGGTTTGCCCTCTAGCCCCGCCTGCTAGGCACATTTGGTTCGCAGCAAAACGAGCGCCGGTCCGTCATCTTGGTTGGACCGGCGTTCGTTGTGAAGAGCGAAACGGCTTCTGCCGCGGAATCGGAACCGGACCCGATTCCCTTCCGCAAGCACGATGCGTCGCAAACCCCCACGAACCCTGGCGGCCGGAACCTGAATCGCAGCTGAGCCCCCTCCTACAAGCGCAATGTCGGGCGGCGGCTAGACCAGCTCCGCGATCTTGACGATGCAGGCTTTGTTCCGCGGGCCGAACCCGAGCGAACCGTCTTCGTTCTCAACGATCCGGAACCCCAAGATCACCTCGTCGCCTTCCTTGACGGGCACGCCACACGAAGCGAAGTCGGCGGCATCATCGCCTATGCCAGCCCCTGTGCGTTCCGCAATAACCTCAAGCGGTATCTTGCCGGCGGGAACGCCCACGACCTCATAAACGGCATTCTTGTTGTTCGCCCCCAGACCTGCGATAAGGAAGGATTCAGAACCCACTTCATCGGTCCTTTTGACTAGGGTTCCGTTGCTGGTTTCCAGGTCGAACAGCTGCCAGAGGCGTTTCCGCTCGCTGTACACGAGGACGCAGTGATAGCGAGAGACGGGGTCGTCCGATATCTTCTCCCCATCTTTGTTCACGCCGCCTGCTTTCCGCTTCGGGAAAGCGAACACACCGCGCGCCGCGTTGTATTCCCTCCCCTCGAAAGGCACCGACCAGCGACGGCTGTCAGTCCCCTCCCCAAACGGGACCGCCCGCGTTCCGGCCTCAAAGCAGTGGCCTATCCCGATCACGCCGTCCTTGAGGGGGCTGATGACGACCTCCTTCGGCTTGACAACGTCCTGTCTGCCCTCGTCGTAAATCCCTATCGTAAGGACAAGCTTGGGCAGCCCCGTGGCGGCGCTTTCGCCCGCACAGCCGCTATGGGCCCCGCCGCCGGTTACCATTCCCAGTTTCTTATCTTGGCGCTTATTGCGCTCTTCGGGAGAGAGATGCCTCAAGCACTGATTGAGAATCGGATCGACGATCTTTTCTTTGAAGAGCTCTTCGCCGACGCTTTTCCCATCGGCCTCGTCCTCGCTTCGCTGGGTTTTGCGGGCTTTGCCGATGATCCTTTCCTTCCCGGTTAATTCGTTGTAAGCCCACGCGCACTTCTTGAAGGACCTGGCTGCGTCGTCAAGCCCCTCTATCGTCATTTCCTTTTCTTCGAGGTAGGCATCAAGGGCATTTGCGAATTCCTCGGGGCAATTGAACGTCCCCGCGATTTCCAAGAGCGCATTTGCGATGCCTTCATCGAACCGGTAATCCAAGGGAAAGCCCGCAAAACCATCCATCTTCTTGTTGTACGCACGTCTACCCTGGTCCCTATCCAGGCCCATGAGCTCATAAATCTTCTCATTGGAGGCATATTTGGAATTCGGGCATGTTTCCCCAAGCCAAGACAGCATATCGATGATCTGATTCGAGTAGATCGCCATGGTTTTTCCTCCGAACCCTAAATAGCCACGCTACTCGTAGCCGTTTTCCCTGATCCATTCCTTGTTCTCGACAAGCCATTTCTTTGCGAAGTGAAAGCCCTGCCGCCCCTGCTCGCGATCGTCTCGAGCGGATTCGCGCACATATTTGAGGCCGAGCTCGACATTCGGCTCGATGTCCATATCGACCCTGATCCTGTTGCCGTCGGCGTCGCGAACGGTTCTTCTACGCAGGTCAGGCTCGCCATCTTCGAACTTGCCCACAAGAACGCGGCCATACCAGTTTTGCGCAAGCAGGTTGCCTGCGTTGGCCGCTTCGGCCATCATCTGAACGATATCTTGGTCGGAGTACAGTTGACCCGCCCCGGCGTAATCGTCGCGCGCCATGACGGCGATGTTATAGATGGCGCTGTGGCTGCCGCCCGTTCGCATGATCTTGTCGAACACGGGAAGGCATCTTTCGTAGCGGCCGCTGTTGTAATCGTCAAGCGCTTTCAGGACCGAATCCTCGCCAAGGTCGATCGCGATCGCGCTCGCCTCGGCCAGCGCACTTCCGCTCTCGCGCCCGCCGAGAGCGTTGGCAACCGCGATGATCTGCAGCTCGTGGAAGTACGCCTGGGCATCAAGCGGAAGCGCGGCTTTCAGCTCGGCCGACGTGGGCCTCTCGTTACGCGCAACGTTCAGACAGGCGGAAAGGCAGCGTTTGACCCTCCTGTCCATGGCGCCGAAGGCGCGCTGCAGACAGCAATGCAGTTCTTCTTCCGTGACCTTTTTCCCATATGTCCCGGAAAGCGATTCCCGAACCGCTTTGCGAAGCTCATCGACCTTTTCGCCTTCCCGCTCATGCACGAAGGCGTTCATCTCCTGCTCGGTCAAAACGAGGCCCCGTTGACGCGGGTTTCTGATGTAGCAGCTTTTGAGCTCGGTTCGATGCTCGGGGTTCTCATCGAGAAGGCGGTTCTCGTGCGCATCCGTCCAGCCCTGGTCATAACGTAATTCGCCGTTTTCCTGGTCTTGGAAGACCCCGTAGGCTGGGAACTTGCAGATTTCGACGCCGTCAAGCAGGGCGGTTTTGCCCGTCAGCGCAACCAGGAGGGTTGCCGCCATCGAGTAGCTGTCGTCGCTTTGGGCCGAGTCGTCATCCTCGGAGAAGAACAGCTCCGGGGGCGCAAAACCCTGCGTTGCCAAAGCGGGAGCCTCTTCGTCCGGCGCGTAGGAAATGCCGAAATCGATCAGCCTCGGGCGCAGTACACCGTCGACGGTTTCGATGAGTATGTTATCCGGCTTGATATCGTGATGAACCAGCCTGTTTCGAGCGCCGTCCCAGGCAAATGCGCTGAACTCGATGACCTTCGCCAAGGTTTCCAGAACCTGCTCCACCGTCATCGGCCCATTGGCGATGAGGTACCGGGAGAGCGAAACGCCGTCGATCCATTCCATCACGATGCAAGGAGCCTCGACGATGCTCGCGTCATCGCAGGACTCCACGATGCCGAAGAACCTTCCCTCGGGCAAAAGCGCGAAATTGCGGTAATCCTGAAGAGCGCGCCATTCGGTTAGGGCGGCCTCGTACGAGGCGAACGTCTTCAGCGCGAACGCCTTTCCGTCTTCCGTCCAGACCTTTCTCAGCGCGCCCTGGCCGCCGCAAAACGCATCTTGATCGGCATCCAGGAAGACCCTGGCGCGGGAGAGACGGGCGCCGCCGTCATCGGCCAAAGCCGAGCTGAGGATAACGTTAGGCGTGAAACTTCCCGCAGGAGCGCTACGGCGTTGGGCGGCGGCGTCGGCCCGGGGTCCGCTTGCTTCGCTGGAGGCTCCGCCGCCGGTTATCAGGCTTTTACCCATCTCAGGTTCCTTCCACGCAGCGTTTGTCGATAAAGGGATGATTGGGATTCTACATCGTTGGGCCGGGCAGACCGTTACAGCCGGGAAAATCCAGCTCCGTCAGGCCGCTGCAGCCGGCGAACATGTTGTTGAGGGACGCGGCGGCTGGCCATGTTTGCGATCACCTTCGCCCTTCGCGTTTACGCTTCCCGTTGAGGGGGCGTGTCGGCGGGCCATACCCGCAAAACCTCCCCCTTCGCCCTTCACATCCGCGTTTCCTGTCAAAGCGCGGCAACGCGCCACATCCGCAAAACCGCCTACGAAATGGAGATGTTGAGCCATCTCTCCCGCGGACCGCCCGTGATACGGCTCCCATCGACAAGGGCGATGGAGCACCCCTCGTTCACCTTAACCACAGGCGAGGTAAACGAGGGGTGCTGCACATACACGGGATGGCCGCTGCCGTTGGTCAGTATCCAGCGCGCCGGTTCCGCCTCGTCGGGGCGAAGCGCCACCCCGATCAACGAGCACACCTCGGACTTGCGGCCGTTCCGCGCAATGCCGAGCGACACCTCGCATTCGCGGCACGCGCTCATAACGTGCGCAGAAGAATACAGCGTGATGGTTTTGCAGCGTGCCGGCTCTCCCGTTACGTTGTTCACTGTTGCTTCCTTCCGCATGTGTTGACCTTGCCTCTAGCTGGCGCATTATCCGGCGTTTGCGAGCGTGATCACGACACGGCGGTCTACCTGGGCCTGGGACTCGTTGAAACTGCCGGACGCCATGGAGCTCGAGCCTTCGCTACCGCAGCCCGTGGCCGTGATGTTGCCTGCAGGGACGCCGAGCGAGGACAGGGAATCCGCCACGGCGTTTGCACGATTTTGCGAAAGCGCCTTGAGGAAGTCATCGCTGCGCGAAGGGCTGTCCGCCGTGTACCCCTCGACCGCCACCTTGTACCCTCCGCTCATTGCGACCCGCGCGATCTCGCCAAGCACGTTGGCGCTTTGCGCTTCGTCCGCATACTCGGCGCTATCCCCTTTGAAGGTAAGGACGGCCGAATCGAGCACGATCTGAGTCGATTCGCCTTTGGCCAAGGCGGGGATGTCGAGGGAGTCCGCCCGCAGATCCACGATGCCGGTATCGGGTAGCTCCTCGTCGCAGCCGAGGGCCTCGAGCGCGTCGGTGGCGATGACGGCCTGGCCGCCGCCGGCGTTCACGATGCCCGCGTAGATGTTCTCGAGCGACCTCTTCGCGCTAGCCGGGATCGCCTGGTTCCCGGTGCTCTGGCCCAGCCCGTAGAAGATCACGGTGATGCCGCGGTAATCCGAGATGGCGCCTATTTTGCGAAGCTGATCGATGGCAGCCTGCGGGTCGGCGGCCAGCAGCTCCTGGCTTGTCGCCAGCAGCCCGGTGTTGGCAAGCCCGCTCGACACGACGCAGATGGTCTTGGCGCCGTCGCCGGACCGGGCGTTGAGCTGGCCCGCCGCCTTGTTCAGGGGGGTAACAGGTCGATGTTCCCCGTGGTATCGCGGGCATCGCAGGCTGCGCGCAGGTAGTCCGCCTTGAAGGACGAGAGCTCGTCTTCCTTAGCGCGCTCCGAATTCTTCGTGACAGCGTAGACCTTGCCGCGCAGGTCGGAGCCGTCAGGCACCAGGTACCCGACGTACGACTCGCTCTCGATGGCGGCCATCGCATGGGACAGCGCGCTCACCGGCAGCTTGAACGCCTGCCCTTGGGATGCGGCGGTGACGATGATTACATCCTGGGGGCTTGAGGCCTCGGACGCGCTGATTGACTGCTCGGAGATGGTGTAGTGACCCGAGGCGTCGCTCGACGAGCCCGAGCAACCGGCAAGAAGGCTGGCTGTCAATGCCAGGAGGAGAGCGAAGGCGAGGGTGAAGGCGAAGGCGTGGGTACGGATGCGTGCGCGGTCGCCAGCGCTGGCGCAAGCGTGCGCCAAGGCGCAAACATAAGCGAGGACGTGGGTGCTGGCGCCGCGGTTGCGACCGCGAGCGGGGGTCTTGCCGATGCTGTTCATGATGCGTTCTCCGTTCTTCATCGATTTGAGGGGTTTTGCGGGTTGCCCTATTCGCCGGCATCGCCAGCTAGTGCATCGCGCATCTGCAGCTTCGCCAGGTGCAAGTCGCGCATGTTCTTGAGGTTTGCCTCGAAGTTCTCGAGCTTTTCGTTGATGGCGGCCGTGGCGGCATCTCGAGCGCTATCGATCGCCGAAACGTAGCCGATGAAGGCGTTCTGAAGTTCGCCGGATTTGCCCAGGAGCTCCTGGAAGACCGCCTCGTTGCCGGCTGATGCCGCGGCGGCGGACTGCTTCGCCGCGGCGATGGCTATGTCGGTCGCAGCGGCCACATGCTCGGGAAGCGCTTCCTCCATAAGTTGGATGCGTTCAGCTTGAGCGCGGAAGCTGTTCGCGGCTTGCTTGAGCTTGATGGTCTCGTACAGGAAGCTGAGCACCGCCTCGCCGCCTGCGGCGGCAAGCATGATCAGGCAGAAGCAGAACAGAGAAGGCGAGACGCCCATGGACGAGCCGTCGATGCCGGTGGCCCCGGCGCCCGCCTCGGTCACCGCGCGCAGCGTCGCCGCAAAAGTCGCGACAAGCCCGGCAAGCGAAAGGCACACGATGCAGGCGGCCTTATCGTTCGCGGCAAGTTTGCGCGCAGCCACCGAGGGCAATGCGAGGAGCAGAAGCGCCTGTGCGAGCGATATCAATATCGCCATCGTCTGGCTGCCCGCGCCCCCTCCCCCATCTGCGCCGAAATCCTGAAACAGCGGGAACGGGTTCACGTCCAAAAACGTGCAAAACGCAGCGTAATCGAGTGCAGCGTTCGATAAGCAAAGCAGTCCCAGCAGGGCAAAAACGGCAAGCTTCTTCATTTTGCGGCTCCTTTGTTTAGCAGGCTCATTTCACCAATCGCATCTTGTTTCATCGCGTGAAGCTCCGCCACATAGGTGGTTGTGAGCGCCTCGAGATAGCGGCGGTAAGCCTCCTCGATTTGCGCCAGATGAAGATCGAGCAGGGCGGCCGTCTCCTCCGCGAAGATGCCGGTTCCGCTGCTGTGGAAGGCCTCGTACATCCCAGATCGGGCGATCTGGCGGTCGCGAAGCGCCTCGTAGTCGGGCTCGGCGGGAAGGTCGAAGCCGATGCCGCAAGATGCCTTGCGGAGCTCCTTCTCGGAGACGACCTGGCCTTTTCCGAAGTGCGTCGGCACTTTTGGGTTCTTTCGACCCGCTATCAGTTCCTTGATGGTCATTGCCACGCCTCCTCGATTCCGTCCTTATTGCCCAGCACGCCTGGGAGCATGTACGGCGGCTCCAATTTGCGTGCGCGGCTCTTCAGCGCCCACTTCAGGTGGGCAAAACCCTGACGCTGGTAATTGGCCTTCACGTAGCTTTTTGCGGCCTCGACGCTTGCCTCGACGCGCTCGGCGAGCTTTCGGGCACGATTCAGCAGCGATGCCCACTCATCCGCCTCCGCGGCCGCGCTTGCAGACTGGGCCAGCAGGCGACCGCGCGCAACGGTTTCGTCGTGAAGCTTCACCGAGGCGCGATCGTCCTCGCTCAAACCGCTAAGGTTTGCGTCATCGACCTCGACCGGGACCTGCGCCGCCTCCGAGCGGCGACGGGCGTTTTCCCGAGCCGAGGCATAGAAGGATTCCGTGGCCACCACGACCTCGTCCGCGTAAGCGACCAGGCCGGCATATTCGATGTCCTGCACGATCATGTCCTGCGCCGTTGAGGCTTCGAGCTCCCCGAGGAACGGCGAGACGATGACGTGGGTGTCCTCGAACTGGGTGCACTGTCGCGCCCAAAGGAAGCCCGTCAGCTTCTGTACCAAGCGCTTAGGGGCGAACAGCTTTCTGTTGCTGATGCTTATGCCCTTCTCCCCGAACTTCTCGAGCTTGGCGTCGAGCCATAGCAGGGCCTGCTCCACGTCCTTCTTCGAGGTCAACGACTTGGGCTTGGTTATCTTCTCCGCCATTGCCTTCCCTTCCCTACGTGCCGACGATTCCTTGCAGAGACGATCGCGGGAGGCCCCGTTCGACGCTGTCTCTGTAGAAGAATGTACCGGGCGCACCACACCCGTGCTAAGGGCACAGTCAGGGCAGCAAAGGGCAGCATGGGCCAGAGGGCGCTTTCGATTGGCTGGATTTGGGTATGTTGATGGGCGTTTTGAACATGCCAGCGCGCAGCGTGCCGATAAGCGGCAGGCCGGATACAACGATTCGCTAACTTGTTTGTTGCAGGCCGGCGTTTGCGTGAACAGGGGACAATAGCCCCTGCACGCCATTGCCTCCATAAAGCAAAATGCAGTGCCACCTGAACAGCTCGTCATGACTGCCGATGCGCTCTGCAGCACCTTGTCGCCCTCCCCTTGCAACACGCAGCATCACGGTAGCGTAAAGCCCGTAACTCATCCTGAAAGCCAAACGCGTCCAGACAACTTGCCCGACAAGCTACCCGTTTTAAGCACTTACAATTTCGGCCGACCCGGACGCCACCCCGCCTTCTGCGTGTAAAATCGAGCCAACCGGTCAGCTATCAAAAGGACGCCACATGGAGATAGCTGACGCACTGTGCAGCAACCTCTACGATTTCGCATCTTGCCCCGAGACCTTGTGAATCAAACGGTAGAAGCTGACGCAAGTTTATTGGCGCCGACCGAAGAAGCAGGCCCAATTCAATCACCGAAATCGCCTGCAAACTTCTGGGCGGTTTCGCAGGCAGAATAAGCCCGAAACGCCGCGCGGCGCCAACGTTTCCCCAGGTCGGCGAAGCCGACAGCGGACAACGCCCGCGGAAAACCGCCCAGAAGTCCAGGACCCATGGCAAAATCGGGGCCCATTTCCTGCAAAAGCGCCCAGAAGTCGCGGGGGGGGGCGCCCGCGGACAAAGTCGCGATAGCCGTAACGGTCAACATATCGCTTGAGCTCGGCCGCGTGCTTGGGCGATTGAGCCCCCATCCCTGCGCCCAATCCTTCGTTGCGAACATCATGAACAACGGAAATGTCCATCTCGACGGAATCGGGGAGATCCAGATTCAGATAGCCGCCTGATTCCTCAAGTTCGCGTGTCCGAAATCTTGAAACAGGTCAATCCTCCGATATCGCATCGGAAGGATATGGGGCAGATTCGCTTCGAGCGCACATCCACGCGCCGACGATCACCGGCTTTTGCTTGCTAGCCTTTCTGTGCGCCGCGTCGCTCGATCGCGGCGACGCCGAGCGAGAACGCAAGGCCGGCCGCGGCGAGCGCAACCAGAACCCAAATGGTGGACGCAAGGCCCGCGCTGTCGCCCAGCGCGCCGAGCATGGGCGACGCGATACCGCCGACAGCTACCGCCACGCCGAAGGTGAGCCCCGACGCTGTGCCCAGATGCTCGGGTAGATACTCCTGCGCCAGCGCCACGGCGGGCGGGTTGAAAAGATTCAGACACATCGCCAGCACCATAACCGCCGCCACACACAGCCACACGCTGCCCGAAAGCAGGAACGAGGCAAGCGACGCCACCATGAGAACGAAACAGCCGACCATGAGGCGCGGCGTGGGAACACGATGCGACATGAAGCCAGCCGAAGCCGTTGCCACCGCGCCGAAAATCGAGAACACGGTGATAAGCAGCGAGGCGGAATCTTCCGCCTCGTTGAACGTGGTCACCAAGTAGAGCGGGAAGAAGCTGGTCACGCCATAGAACACGATGGAGCGGACCGAAAGCGCGCCGAGCACCACGCCGAACGCGCCCCATCGGTCGCGCTTGTCCCGGCCCGCCAACGAGCCGGCTCCGCGGACGCCGAAGGCCAGGAAGCGCTTGCTCAGCGCAAGGAGCACCAGCGCGTACGGAAGGCAGAGGACCAGATACACGAGCGTGCCCGAAAGTCCGAACGCCGTAACGGCGGCGACGCTGATGATGGGCCCAAGACAGAAGCCGATTTGGCCGCCGACGGAGAAAATCGACATGCTCATGGCTTTGTCGTCGCCACTGGCGAGATATGCCAAGCGCGCCCCTTCCGGGTGCAGCATGGCATTGCCGATCCCCGAAACCATTGCCGCCAAAACCACCAGCCAATACGACTGCAGCACGCCCACCAGCGCGATGCCCAAGCCCGCAAGCGCCACGCCGACCGACATGAGCCACGGACGCGCCTTCTTGTCGCCCATGAGACCGAACAGGGGCTGGATGACCGCAGACGCGATGTTCGACGCCAAAACCAGCGCCGTTATCTCGGTGTATGAGAACCCGGATTGAATCACCAGAAACGGCAGCACCGAAGCTAAGCCGCCCTGTGCGGCGTCGACGCAGATATGCCCGCCCATCAAAACGAAGGGCAGCTTATTGGACTGGCCGCACTTCTTGCCCTTATCTTTGTTCCCGCTCATAACCTGCACTTTTCTCCAATAGCCAAACGGACGCACACCGCATGGGGCAAGGCCAACGCCGTTTTTGCGCGCGAATGCGCAACTCGGCAATCCCTGGGCGCCTTGCTACCGCCTAACGGCAAGAGCCGGCAGGAAGAGGGCCACCCTCCCCCACACGGAGACTGCCACGCATCAGGCGCGCATGCCGCCGCGATGTGCGATTGCAATCGTACATGAACAGGGGACGGAGGCGCGTTCGGAAATGAACACACGTGAACAGAGGGCGGAGGTGCGTTCGGAAATGAACACACCTCCGCCCCCTGTTCGCCTGTCCGACGCGGAGCTTAACAAAACAGCGCATAAGGCGTTGTTCGGCAGCATGGAAAGAATCCCTTGAAGAGCGCAAAAGCATAGGCGCCATGCAAAGCGGCAGCGCGGTCAACGGCCTTTGCAGGGACCATCCGCGGGCGAAAGCGCGACGGCGGAGCGGGGCCACCGCCGGAACGTCGAAAGTCGGCGTCCCGCCTGATGGGGATGGACGCTCTAGCTCCCGCCCATGATCCATGGATCGCGCCAGAGCCTTACGATCGCGCTTCCCGAGCACCGGCCGAGATGCGCCCCGCGCAACCGGCGCGCTTCGCAGCGTTTGCCGCCCTGCCCTTGCCGCCCGCAAGCCCCGTTTGCGACTTCTGGGCGGTTTCGCAGGCCGAGCCGACCCGAAACGCCGCATGGCGCCGGCGTTTCCCCAGGTCGGCAATCCCAACGGCGAACAACCCCGCCGAAAACCGTCCAGAAGCCCGGAACCCATGGCAAAATCGGCGCCCATTTCTTACGAAACCGTTCAGAAGTCGTAGGGGACGGGCCCGCGAACGACCCGCGGCAGCAGACAGGAGCCCGTAGGCCCATGAGAGATTCAGAGGGCAGGGCGCACGACGGCTTCGAGGGGGCCTCGAGGAGCGCGTGCCGGCTAGAGCCCGAGAACGAGAACTTAGGCCATCGAGGAAGGATCGGGGTGCCCTTGGCGATGAATCCCGTAATTATCGTTCTACGCCAAACAGCCTGGGGCTGGCTGCATAACCGGCCCGAAGAAACATCCGCATCCCCGAGCCACCATCTCACGCAGAAGGAAATCGGCGATATCTTGCTTGCCGAATACGACATGTCCGCCGACCGCAAGTCGATTCGCCGCAACATCGACAACCTCATAGACATGGGCTACGACATCGAGTTCTCGAAATGCACGAATCGCGAGGTCAAAAACGCAAAGACGGACGAGACCGAAACGACATCGGCAATGTCGAGCGTGTGGTTGGCGAAAGATTTCGAGGACAGCGAACTGCGTTTGATCATCGACGGTCTTTTGTTCTCCAGCCACATTCCGCCTTCGCAGCTGGGCGATCTTATCGACAAGCTGGTGGGACTTTCCAGCGAGTATTTCGAAGCGCACGTGAAACATATCCATTCGGTGCCCAGCACCTTGCCTGCCAGCCCACAGCTGTTCTGGACCATCGATCAGCTTGATGCGGCTATTTCCGCCAAGAAGAAGGCGTCGTTCAACTACCTCGATTTCGGAGTAGACAAAAAGCAACATCCTCGGCGTCGCCCCGATGGCACGGTACGCGAATACGTGGTGAGTCCCTATCAAATGGCAGCGAAGGACGGCAAATACTACCTTATCTGCAACTACAACAAGTACAACGACGTTTCGAACTATCGCATCGACCGTATCGCCAACATGCAAATCCTTGACGAGCCCGCAAAGCCGTTCTCTTCGCTACAGGGCTCGCAAGGCGCACCGCTTGACCTAGCGAAATATGTGCAGGAGCACGTGTACATGTACTCGAGCGCAACGTCTCGAGTGCGGTTTCGCATCGTTAAGCGCATGGCGGGCGACGTAATCGACGAGTTCGGGCTAGGCGTGCGCTTTGAGGACGAAACCGACGACTACGTAACGGTATCGGCACGCGCAAACGAGCGCGCCGCCCAACAGTTCGCAAAAAATTTCGCGCCCGACGTGCTCATTTTGGAGCCGAAGCGCTTAGCAGAGAAGATACGAGAAGAAGCAGCGAAAACGATAGCAGCGTATGAGGCGATTGCGCAACAATAAAGCGGAGCCCTGCCTCATGTCAACCGCGAGGGCGATTTCCATGATTGTCCTCGCGGCTAGGATTTACCATTCGATAAGATTTATAAACTTCTTTTTAGCTTCGACAAGACGACGACCTTTGAAGTAATACCAGATTAGCCTATCCACATGCCGATAGCTGAACGCGCCCTTTTCACCAATTGTACGAACATTTAAGGCTCTTCGGTGGTTTCTGTGGGAGAGATTCCGGCATAGGCCCAGCTCAGCGGGC
>OLNL01002710.1_pt1 | contig 13093 bp, 10 predicted proteins | sample 1672181 | NCBI WGS metagenome assembly OLNL01 (sample SAMEA3136656, study PRJEB25190) | human gut metagenome | biome: human gut; feature: human-associated habitat; material: faeces | place: Austria | collected 2013
AGCTTGCTGATGCATTGCACTGCAATTACAAGGCAATCTCTGATTACAGCCTTGGTGCTACTGAAGATATCATTGAAACACTTTTCTGGCTTGAAGAAAGTGCCACCTCACTTCCTGCACGTGGAAAAGGTACAAGATTCCCAGAATACACAGTTCCCGGCAACCTGATTCATCTGACTGCAATGACTCCGGCAAAACCTTCCGAGGCTGCCAGACCAACTTACAATGAAGATGATTATGAAAGTGTAGGCTCACCTGTCGCATTAACTTTTGAATATGGATTGGTAAATGATTTCCTTACGGAATGGTGTGAAATGAAAACGAAATTAAATAATGGAGAGATTTCTCCAAATGAATATTTTGAGTGGAAAATAACATGGCCTCAGGCATAAATGAAACTATTCACGCACAGCTCACTTTAGTACCATTTTAGTACCACAAGGCAAAAAACAAGCTCGCAAACGCCCATTTTACTAGGCTTTGCGAGCTTTTGAAAATTATTCAAACTCGATCGTTGCCGGTGGTTTTCCTGTGCAATCATACATAACGCGATTGATGTGTTTTACTTCGTTTACAATTCTGCTCGTTGTTTTTCCGATGACATCCCACGGAATTTCTGCGCTTTCGGCTGTCATGAAATCGGTGGTGGTGACGGCGCGGAGGGCGATGGCGTAATCGTAGGTTCTTTCATCTCCCATGACTCCGACGGAGCGCATGTTGGTCAAGGCTGCGAAGTACTGGCCGATTTCGTGGGCGATTCCGGCTTTGTCGATTTCTTCGCGCCAGATCGCGTCGGCGTCCTGTACCATTTTGACTTTCTCGGCGGTTACTTCGCCGATGATACGGATGCCAAGTCCCGGGCCCGGGAATGGCTGACGGAATACGAGGTATTCCGGGATGCCGAGCTCAAGGCCGGCTTTTCTTACTTCGTCTTTGAAGAGGTTGCGCAGCGGCTCGATGATTTCTTTGAAATCTACGTAGTCCGGCAGTCCTCCGACGTTATGATGGGATTTGATGACGGTGGATTCTCCGCCGACGCCGCTCTCTACAACGTCTGGGTAGATGGTTCCCTGTACCAGGAAGTCTACAGCACCAATTTTCTTTGCTTCTTCTTCGAAGACGCGGATGAACTCTTCGCCGATGATTTTACGTTTTCTCTCCGGCTCTTCTACGCCTTTTAATTTTGCATAGAAACGCTCCTGTGCGTTAACGCGGATGAAATTCAGGTCGTATGGGCCGTCCGGTCCGAAGACTGCTTCTACTTCATCGCCCTCGTTTTTACGCAGCAGGCCGTGATCTACGAATACGCAGGTCAGCTGGTTTCCGACTGCTTTGGAAAGCATAACAGCTGCTACGGAGGAATCGACTCCGCCGGACAGTGCGCAGAGGACTTTTCCGTCGCCTACTTTTTCGCGGATAGCTTTGATGGATTCTTCTACGAAGGAGTCCATGTGCCAGTCGCCGGCGCAGCGGCAGACATTGTATACAAAGTTGGAAAGCATTTTCTTTCCTTCTTTGGTGTGCAGAACTTCTGGATGAAACTGGGTTGCATAGAGGTTTTTCTCTACGTTTGCAACGGCTGCTACCGGACAGTCATCCGTATGGGCGATGATTTCGAATCCCGGAGCTGCTTTGGAGATGTAGTCGTTGTGGCTCATCCAGCAGATGGTTTTTTCGGATACGTTCTCAAACAGTGCGGAACTGGTATCTACAGTTACCTCAATTTTTCCATATTCTCTGACCGGTGCTACTTCTACTTTTCCGCCGAGCAGATGCATCATCAGCTGTGATCCGTAGCAGATGCCGAGGATCGGGATTCCAAGTTCAAAAATTTCTTTTGTATAAGTCGGGGAATCCGGCAGATATGCGCTGTTCGGGCCGCCGGTGAAGATAATACCTTTCGGCTGAATTTCTTTGATCTTTTCGATGTCTGTTTTGTAAGAATAAATCTCACAGTAAACGTTGCACTCACGTACACGTCTTGCAATTAACTGATTGTACTGACCGCCAAAATCAAGTACGATAACCGTTTCTCTTTTCAAGAACGTTCCCTCCTGTTTTTTCTTCTGTGCATGATGAACTACATGCGTTTTTTGGGTTTGATGCTAATTATAGTAAAGAAACCGTAAAATTTCAACCCCCGAAGTACAGGAATCGTGTTCTTTTCGCTGTACTTCGGAGGTTTTTCTTTTTTTTCGGGTCCTTATTCTCCGATGGTGATGGTGTAGCCTGCCTGGAAGGTTTCCCCGGCTTTCAGGTGCTGTTCGCCGTATTTGTCTTTTAATTCGCCGTCAAAGCCGACGTTGTCGCAGCGGCCGATCCATGGCTCGAGGCACACGAACGGGGCATCTGCTTTTGGCTTGGACCATACGCCGACGCTCGGGAAGCCTTTGCAGGTGAGAGTGACGTACGGTTTTCCATCCACTTCTACGCCGACGCGCTCGACCTGGGTATTGTCGAAGATCAGGGCGTCCTCGTCGAAAAGGGTTCTGGTGTACGGGATTCTGCCGTCCTGAAGTTTCAGTTTTCTCGGATGTGCGGCATCGACGCCTGCTGTTTCCGGGTCGATCAGGACGTATTCGAGTTCGGTCTCGGTGTGGTTTTCCAGGCCTTTGTTGAAGACGATGTCATACTGTTCCGGAATCATGAATGCAGGATGTCCGCCGACGGAGAAGTACATGTCATCATCACCGGTGTTTTCTACGTTCCAGGTTATGGTCAGGGTTCTGCCGGAGAGTTCCTGGGTTACGGTGAAGGCAAAATCGAACGGGTAGACTTTTTGGGTTTCTTCGGTCGATACCAGGCGGTGTACGGTTTTGTTTTCGGTGTTTTCGATGCACTCGAATTCGTTGTCGCGGGCGAAGCCATGCTGACCCATCGGGTATTTGACTCCTTTATGGGTGTAGAAGCCACCGTTTACTTTTCCGACGAACGGGAACAGGACCGGTGCGTGGCGGTTCCAGAAGGCCGGATCGCCGATCCAGACTGCCTCACGGTCTGCCGCTTTGTCATAGATGCTGCTAAGTTCTGCGCCGTGATCGCTGATCTGCACGCGCAGGTTTTCGTTTTCCATGGTTCTCATGTTTTGATATCCCCCTGTGTTATTTTTTATGGTTTATTCTGGATAGACGAGACGGGAATCATCAATTCCGTACAGGACTTCATCCAGGTATTTTTTGCCGAGGTAGTTGGCCATGGAGAGGTTCATGTCCAGGTAGTTTCCGCAGTCTTTCGGAGATGCGCCCGGAACTTCGCCTTTAAAATCGCGGATGAATTCATACATTTCGGTGACGAGCGGGACGATGTCTCTGGAGGTGTAGTCTCCTGCCAGCAGCAGGTAGAAACCGGTGCGGCAGCCCATTGGACCGAAGTATACGGTTTTGTCTTTCCACTGCTCATGGTTACGGAGGAAGGTGGCTCCGAGGTGCTCGATGGTGTGGACTTCAGCGGTGTTCATGACGGGCTCATCGTTTGGGGAGGTCATTCTCAGGTCGAAGGTGGTGATGATGCTGTCACCCACATGATCTTTTCTTGAAACGTAGACGCCTGGTTTAAGTTTGATATGGTCGATCGTAAAGCTTGCAATTTTTTCCATGACTGGTATTTTCCTTTCTTTCTGTCCTTTAATAGCTGCGGAGTTCATCATCGGTATCCGCAGTGTTTTCGATGGATTTGATGATGAGATCATAACTATAGGCATCGCTTACTTTTACAGTGACGCGGTCGCCGACTTTATGACCCAGAATGGCTTTTCCTAATGGCGAGTCGATACTGACGTATCCTTTGAGAGAATTACCACGAACGGTGGTGACAAGTTTGTAGGTTTCTGTCTCATCATCTTCTTCGATGTAAACCTGGACGGTATTGTTGATGCCGACTTCGTCGTCCTTTGAGGTATCTGAAATAACGTGAGCGGTTTTGATCATTTTTTCCAGATAGCGGATGCGGCTTTCGTTGCGGTTTTTGTCCTGTTTGGCAGCTTTGTATTCAAAGTTTTCGCTGAGATCGCCCTGGGCACGGGCTTCTTTTACAGCCTCGAGTTCTTTTGGACGGACAACCAGTTTGCGGTAGTCAATTTCTTCCTGCATTTTTTTAATATCGTTTTCGGTCAGTTTATCATACATGATTTTTCTACCTCTTTTCTTGTGAGGTTATTTTAGCACAGAATACGGTAAATTGGAAGTAGGAAGACAGCCACGGTAGAATCACTTTCTTACGCACCGGAACAGCAAATGTTCCGGTGCTGAATGAACTATAACGGTTCACTCAGCCGTGTTGCTTGGTTTTGAAGGCGGAATTCCTTTGTTGTCGCTGTTATTTGGCATTTTTCCACCTTCGGGATCGCTCATCGTTTTAACAGACCGGGTTCCGGCGGTGGTGATGATGTCCGTGAGGGTGATCTCTTCGTTGTCGGTACCGGCAGCCAGAGTATACGTTGCGCCCAGTTTCATTTCTGGGCAGGTCAAAACGATGCTGGCGTAGGCTTTTTCGGGTGTGACCGTGAAGAGGGCACTTCCATCGCTGTCTGTCAGTGTGATGGCAGTGTCAGCGGACTGGGTTTCCGTACAGTAATAGGTGATAACGGGCTGGGTGGAAGCTTCGTCGAAGCTTTCCGTCATGCCGGCACTGCCGATAGCAGCTAAGGTTCCGCCGGTCACAATTGCACTTCCGTCGTAATCGAGGGCACTGTCACCATCGCTGGTCGGCCCGTACACGATCGTGGTTCCGCCGGTCACGAGAAGACCGCCGTTGGAATCAAGACCATCACCATCGGCAGATACGGTCAGGGTTCCGCCGGTAATTTTAATGTAAAGCTCAGAGTTTCCCCCGCCGCCAGGGCCTCCCTGCATCATCTGTGGAGCATCGCCGTCAGAAGGAGCATCCCCCGGATCGAAGTCCTGCGGCGCATTTCCGCCAGACGGAGCGTTCTCCGGATCGAAGTCCTGCGATGGCTGCATATCGCTGCCGTTTTCTGTATCAGGCGGCATTTGCGGAGGTTCCTTTCCGTCTGCCGCACCGGATATGCTGCTATCATCACCGGAGTTTACGGCAGCACTGCTATCGTTGTTTGCGCTTGCGGCATTGCTGTCATCGTCACCGGAACCGGCAGCATTGGCGCCATCGTCGCTGGCATTTACGGTAATGTCACCACCATTGACCACAACGCGTTTTCCTTCCAGTCCTTCGTAGCTTTTTTCAACAAGGATCGTTCCGCCATGAATGACGGTGTCGAGATCCGCATGGAAACCGTCATCACCGGAGTTTACGGTGATGGTTCCGTCATCGACAACAATGCTGCCGGTTGCATGGAAGCCGTCCTGTTCCGCCTCGATCGTAAAAATCCCACCGGCAATATAGATATTTCCAAGCTCTGCGTCATCCGTATTCTTCGCTTTGACCGCACTGTTTGCAGCATCAATATCAAAGCTTCCGTTCAGAATTTTAATCTGATCTTTGGCTGTGATCCCGTTGTCCGCAGCGGCGATTTTGTAGGTTCCGCCGGTAATCACAAGGTCATCTTTGGATACAATCCCGTGCTTGTAGTCTGCCTCGATGGTCAGACTTCCTGTCCCGTTGCAGACAAGATTTGATTTGGAGAAGATAACGCTGTCTACCGTGTTGTCGTCAATCTGAGTGTACTCGTTTCCATCGCCAAGCGTGTTGCTGCTGTTTTCAGCAAGCGTGATGAAAACTTTGTCCGCTTCGCGAACGTAGATGGCAGCATTCGTCTCACAGTTGATATGGACTCCATCGAGTACGATCTGAACCTTGTCGGAATCGGATGCGTTTACGATAATCTGGCCATCCTCAAGTGTTCCTCTTACGATGTAAACGCCTTCTTCCGTGATGGTAATTGTGCTGCCGTCTGCTTTGGCTCCGCTGCCGGAGACGGTAGCTGTCGTCTTATTAAGTGTAATTTTTACGGCTTCTGATGCTTTATAGCTTCCGCTCTTCTCACGGTCTGTGAATTCGGTGTCGATAGTGGATTCGGTCAGTTCCAGGTCAAAATTAATATCGGAAGCACTTTCCATTGCATTTTCCGAATCTGTGCTCTCTGATGTGGTATCCGCGTTGTCGGCAGATGTTTCGCCGGTTGACTCTGTACGGGCAGATTCGGCATTCACAGAGCTGGAAGATGTCACTGCTGTGCCGCATCCGCCGAAGGCCAGCGATGATGCAAGAAGCAGGCTGACGACTGCGCCGGTCTCTTTTTTTCTGTTTTTTTTCTTTCTGTTTCGATTCATTATAATTCCTCCCTTCCAGTCTGCGCACGACTGCACAGGATTTCAAGGTTTCCGTTTCTGCAGCGGAGCTGGTCAATCATGTTTTTCTCTTCGCCTTCCTCGCGGAATACGATGCGATACTCCAGCTTGAAAAGACTTCCCATATTCGTGGTTTTTACCTGTACAAGCTCGCAACGGGTCAGATACCTGGCAAAGATATCGTCAAAAACACTGGTATAATCAAGGGACTCCGGTTCCAAGATTTCCATTGACGAGCATGATCACCCTCTGTACGATCACAGGCATCAGAACAAGCGTGACAGCAAAGCTTTTGGTGCATTCGCTTTTGTACCTGTAAACAGCAGCGATCAACAGTCCCAGAATCAGAGACACTGCTGTGCAGGCAAGGAACTGACCAAAGGTGAAGGCGGCGGTTGTTTCTGTAAAAACGGAACTGAATATTGCGTTAAGCATAGCAAATTCCTCCCAGAATTTTTTTATTTTCTTGTCTATTCAGAGCCCCATCTCGATTCCGCTTACGCTACATCGCGATGTTGCTTCTATTTTGCATGGCTCTGAATAGTTACATTTTCTTTTTTGTGAAGCAGATTATGTTTGAAAAAGGCTTTTCGCAAGCTGTGAGTCCACCCACTGCTTCTTGCTTTTCGCAATGGCCGCAGAGGACTTACCTGATTCAGCTAACGGAATGCTGTTTTTGATACGGTTTGCCGGATATCTGTGAATGGTATGAAAGCTTTTTCTTCTTCTTTTTCTTCTGATGCTTTCTGATTTTCAATCTGATAGGCAAAGCCATATTTAGAAAATGATGTCGGATAGATTGCAAGATCATCCAGAATTTTGCTGAACCATAGGGGCACAGCACCTGGTGTTTTCACCTCCATAAGATACCAGCCTGGTTCTAAAAGCCTGGTTCCTTCCGTTGGACCGTCAAGACACAGATTGTCGGTACGCCATCGGATATTGGTGTCGAAGGTAACACGAAAGTTCCTGTCTTCCGTGCCGAAGCAGGCGATGCGGTCGTAGGCGATGTACATAGCGGGAGCAAGCCCCCGGTAGTAGTTGCGAAACCAAGTGATTTCGTGGAGAATCTGGCTGTCGAAGCCCGGTTCTGATTTTCCCGCAAGATAGGGAACTGCTTCTGATAATATCATGCGCTCGCAGCGTTTGTAGACGATTCCTTCATATTTTTTCTTTAGTTCTACGTATATGGGGCTGGTCTCTTTGGCCGGACCATAACTGCGGAGTCGCAGTTTTTCTTTGTAGACGGGTTTTTCCAGCGAACGGCGGATGAGCTGGTGATCCGGGGTATCGTAATAGAGGCTGCAGATGGTATCAAGGCCGTATTCATCCATCTGCAGATGACCCGGAAGGCTCTTGCGAAGCTTGCGAGCCATGATCGGGGAAAGCATGTATTTTGTTTCATACCGTTGGAAGGTCATGGGAATCTGTTGGCTTTGCATCATAATCGATTGATCCTTTCGTTTGATTTACTTCCGGAAATGTTTTTTACATTTTTAAGTATAATGAGGAAACTTTAAAGGAACCTTAAAGAATGGACGGAAAATGTGAAAGCTTTGTGAAAAGACGGACCTCTGTAATCCGGATCGCTTTTCGAATACCATATAAAAAAAGAAAGAGCCGTTTCCGGACAAATTCGTTGGAAGCGGATTTGTTCGGAACGGACTCTTGTAGCCGATATGCAAAGTCATGAAACATATAAAATAGGAAAAGCGTCAAAAATCATCTTGGCCAGCGCTCTTTTCTGGACATGAGTGGCGCGAATGGTACATGAGGATGCGTCTGGTACCAGTAAGCTGTGGTAGCGACATCATCCTGACGTTCAAAAAGACCTCCGTGGCTGACACCAATCTGCTGCAGAGTTACCTTAAGGTCCTTCTCAAAAAGGATAGGATCAAGAAGGTGCCAGCGGTAGAAGCTGCGCTGTGGCATCTGATCATCATTGTGGTAATCATTATGAAGGAAGGTATCGTGGCTAGAGTAGTAAGGATAGCCAAGATACGGAGTACAGTACTGATTTTCAACGGTTTGGCCATTTTGCTGTGTTGCAAAGCTCCAGGCACCGCCGAAGTAATCTTCTGTTCCGGTTCCGCAAATGGTTGGATAAACCTTGTCTCCATCGATGTAGAATTTCATCTCACCTTCTCCGTACCAGTAGCGTTCGAGGCTGGTAAGCGCAAGATAAGTTCCAACGTACTGGCCTTTCCCTTTGATGTTGTCGAGGATAACGTAGTCTTTTGCCTTTTCCGTTATGCGCTGCCGACGCCACTGGGCATGGAAATAGGCAGCATCCTCCGGAACCGTTGTCAGGCAATAGTCGATCTGATAAAAGAAGGCCGGAATCGGCTCATCACACTGATTTTCAATGGTAATACGGGCGTTTTTACGGAACGGCATCGGGAAATAGCTGTTGAAACCACGGGTCGGATTGACAGCAATCGGGACTGAGTTTACCTGGTAGGAAACACCGAAGCCGCAGCAGAAGAAATCGCCAAGCGGGCATTCAACGGATGGGAATTCTTCATCGTCCCAGTACATGCGCAGAACAAGATCCCGCAGAACATAACGGTTACGTTCACTGGTACGGTCTGTAACGGTGATCCAGATGTGCTGAATCACGCCTTCTCCCTGGATCTCACCAAGTGTTACGGTCTCTCCTGCTTCTATTTTCGGGATACACGGGGAACCTTTTCTGGACGGACCAAGATTGCTGGATGCCATGCCGCCTTTTCCTTTTTCTCCGTTCCGGTTTTCCCAGTTGATGGAACGGGACTGTCCGTTTTTCAGCCGGAAAATATTCTGTAAACCACAATCAAACATCATATATTCCTCCTACTCACAAATGAGCAACTGTCTTTTATGTTGAATTGAATTCATTCAAACAATTCCGCTTAACAGGTACAGTCTCCACCCATGTTCCAGTTGATTCCTTGAAGGGGATTGCTTGCAAAGTTGTTATTATTGTACACTTTTATTTGTATAAAAGCAATGTGCTACTGCCATAAATCTTTAGCACCACACTTATGAATGCATAACCGCAACATGAATTTTAACAAACAGACAGATAAGCCGACTCAAAAAGAAACATCATTGTACCAGCAAGCAGTGCGTCCGTCTATACAAACGCCGAGGGTTCCTCCCACATGGGAAGGGATTCCTCGGCGTTCTTCATTTCATGCTTTTTGATTGCCCGGTCAACAGTATCACGCGCCTTACTGCAATGCACAGATCACAGCCACTGTTTCAGCACATCGTTCAGCTTATTCAAATCAAGCGGTTTGGCGATATGCTCGTTCATGCCGGTGTTCTTTGCCAGTTGCACGTCCTCGGCAAAGGCATTTGCCGTCATGGCAATGATGGGCACTTTGCCCCGGCTGCCGGCAAGGGCACGGATCGCAGCAGTGGCTTCGTAACCATTCATGATGGGCATCTGGATGTCCATAAAAATGAGATCGTACCACTTTTCTGGCGCTTCCATCACCTTTTCGACTGCAATTTTTCCGTTTTCGGCGCTGTCGATGGTCACGCCCGTCATGCCTATGATCTCGGTTGCGATCTCACGGTTCAGCTCGTTATCTTCCACAAGAAGGATCCGCTTACCCGCATAGTTTTCCTTCGCAAAGTCTTCCAGATAGTTCCGGGCGTTTTCCTCCTTCTTCCCGGATGTAAACTGCCGCAGAGTTGCCGTCAGACGGGAACGGAACAGTGGTTTTGCCATAAACGCATTCACACCCGCTGCGCTGGCTTCTTCTTCGATCTCGCTGAAATCAAAGGAAGTCAGGATGATGATCGTGACATCTTCTCCTACCCGTTCCCGGATTTTTCTGGCGGTTGCAATACCGTCTATTTCCGGCATCTTCCAGTCCAGGATCACCGCAAAATAGTCGCGGCCGGTCTTGTGCCGCGCCGCGCAGCGTTCCACGGCTTCCTTGCCGGTCAGGACCCATTCGCCCGCTATGCCGATCTCCTGAAGGGTTGCAACGGCGCTTTCGCAGCAGGTCTTGTCATCGTCCACGACCAGTACCGGCAGATCGAGCAGTTCTTTTTCCTGTTCCTTCTCGTTCTCCTGAAGCTTCAGATAGACCGTGACCGTGATCTTCGTTCCCTTGTTGGGAGCGCTTTCGACCTGAATGTCACCATTCATCAGGTTGACGATGTTTCTTGCAATGGCCATGCCAAGACCGGTGCCCTGCACCTTGGTCGTCCGGTGATCGTCTGCCCGGCTGAACGGCTCGAACATGATCTTCTGGAATTCCGGCGTCATACCGATGCCGTTGTCCTCGATGGAAAACTCGTAGCAGCCAAGCTTCGAGAAGCCGTTCGGTTTTTCCTTGATCGTAAGGGTGATGTTTCCTCCATCCGGGGTGTACTTGACGGCGTTGCTCATCAGGTTCACAAAGACCTGCTGGATGCGCAGGCTGTCGCCGCAGACAGCTTCGTGCTCAATGTGCTCAATGTGGACTTCGAGCTGATGGTGGTGCTCGTCGATTGCCGGTTTTGTGAGGGTGAGCAGGTTATCGACCAGCTCCGGCAGGCTGAAATCCTCCTCGGCAAGGCTTATTCGCCCACTCTCGATTCTGGCCATATCCAGCACTTCATTGATCAGTCCCAACAGATGACGACTCGACTTTGTGATCTTGCCAAGGCACTCGACCACCCTGTCCTGACTCTCGATATTCGCACCCGCAATGGCGGTCAAGCCAACGATTGCATTCATCGGTGTACGGATATCATGGGACATATTGGAGAGGAATTCCGTCTTGGCGCGGCTTGCGTTTTCCGCCGCCCGGTACGCATCCTTCAGTGCCTTATGGGATTCGATCTCGGCCTTTTTCTCCTGTGACACATCCATCGAGGCCAACAGTGCTTTGACCAGCTTTGTGCCCTCCCACTCCAGCGGAATGAAGGAACCTATCTTATAGGTATTTTCGTCTATGGAGCAGTATTCAAATTTGTAGATGTCATTCTCGCCCTGCAGATTCTTTCGGATATTTTCCGGTGAGAACAATGCGTCCATCGCCGCCAATGGCTCCAATGTTTTATACCTTACAGCCACCTGCTCCACAAAATCATGGTAGGTTCCCGTCGGCGCGTATATCATTTCACCTTGCAGGTTATAGAACCGATACCGGTCATTCTCCAGATCGCAGACGACAAAGCGGTCCAGCAGACGCACCATACTCTTGATCAAAAGATCCATCGATGCGTTATCTGAGACCATCTGCATCCGCCGTGCCGTCTCTGCTTTGGACTCTGTGATGTCCCGCAGAAAAATCATCGCATATTCAGAATCTTCGATCTCGCCGCGCATGACCACGTTGCTGACCCATCGTTCCTCCCCATCCAGAACGATGCGGCACTCCTGACGCAGCTCCGTCTCAAGCCCCTTTAATTTTTCCGTGATGTAGGCGCGATTATAGAAATTCGTTACGGTCTTTTTGTCCTCTTCCACCACATAGTTATCCACAAAGAATCTGACCAGTCCATCCCATGTGTGGTTCTGCTCAAAGGCCGTCATCAAAGAAGGCTCCACTTTGAACGTATCAAAGGTATTCTTTTCCAGATTTACATAGTATTCACAGAGGTTTGCGCTGGTAAATGCACGGTGAAATGCCGCTGCCCGCTGCGCCTGCATCCGGCTTCTTTTTTCCGCGTCAATATTGCTGATGATTCCGGCAATTCGATTGGCCGAGCCATCCAGACGGCGTATCACCTCCGCCGATGCCCGGAACCAATGGTATTGGCCATCCTGTATTTTCAGCCGGTACTCAACATTATACTTTGTAGTATTGGTTTTGTCGGCAATCGTTTCCAAAAGCAGCTGCATTACCCGGTCATAGTCCTCCGGGTGCAGAAGATTCGACCACGAATCCAGTTTGTTCGGAAAATCCAGAATGTCATGATATCCAAGGATCTGCCGGAACGCATGGCTCCAGTTCACATGAACGATCTCACCGTTTTCATTACACTCAAAATACCATAGTGCAGAATGGATGGATTCATTGACCAGCGCAAGGTTCTCATACGCCCAGTTCATCTGTACTGACATGATCCAGATCGGTGTTCCATCCGTATCGACTGCATCTTTTTTGTAGAGACGCACATAGACGGGAGAGCCATCTGCTGTAAGGATCCGGCCTTCCCCTTCGCCTTGGAGCTGACGAAAGCGTGCATTGTCAAGGAATGCGGCATCTTTCTTATAGAAAAGATTCTTCAGCGAACCCTTTGTCTGCTCCATCAGGGATGCATAGCTGTGGTTCAGATTATGCAGCAACAGATCACTGACCGACAGGATCGACAATTCGGCATCATAGCACCCGATAATGGTTCCGACACCGCCATTATGATAGACCGTCTCCCGCATGGCCTGAAATGCATTTTTTCCCAGCCTTACCGTATCGGAAGTATAGATTTCATCTGTAAGTCTTCTATCGAATTTCATTTTCATCCTCGTAGGGTTTTGATTCTGCCGCGCACTTCAATTCTGGTATGTCTTTTATGGTCAACTGGCATACTGATTTTTGATCAAGCTTGTACAGTATAGCTAGTATAGTATACTTGCGCAGCGTTTCGATTTCAAGCGCTAATTGGCATTGGCTGTGTAAAAAAGAGAGGCCTATCTGCGTAAAAATTTTCGCAAGTTGATCCCTGTACTTTTCCACGATCCAGCTATCAGTATAGACAGCCGCCCTGCGATGCGGTATACTCGAACCAGATCAACATTCCCGCCGCAGCACGCGGAAAGATCGTGGGGAAAATATACGGGTAACAGGCGCATTGCTCCGCAAAGCTGCTATATAAACTAAAAAATCCGCCGAGGATGCCTCCCA
>OLNL01002711.1_pt1 | contig 13076 bp, 10 predicted proteins | sample 1672181 | NCBI WGS metagenome assembly OLNL01 (sample SAMEA3136656, study PRJEB25190) | human gut metagenome | biome: human gut; feature: human-associated habitat; material: faeces | place: Austria | collected 2013
AGGAGGTGATGCAGATGGGAGACAGGGTAATACTTCATTCAGATATCAACTGTTGTTATGCTTCGATTGAACATCTGCATCATCCTGAGCTTGCAGGAAAGCCATTGGCAGTAGGCGGCGACCCGGAGGCAAGACATGGGATTGTCTTAACAGCTGACTATATTGCCAAGAAGTACGGTGTGAAAACAGGAATGGCACTCTGGCAGGCAAAGCAGATCTGTCCGGACATAACATTTGTTTCTCCAAGAATGGACTTATATCTTCGCTTCTCAAGGATGGCGCATGAGATATATGCAGAATATACGGACAGACAGGAGCCATATGGGATTGATGAGTGCTGGCTTGATGTAACGGGGAGCAGTTCCCTTAAAGGCGATGGATTGCTTATCGCACAGGAAATCAGCAGGAGAATGAAGTCAGAGCTTGGCATCACAGTGAGTGTTGGTGTTTCTTTCAATAAGATATTTGCAAAGCTGGGTTCTGACTACAAGAAGCCGGATGCTATCACTACTATGTATAAGAGTGAGTTTAAGCAGAAGGCTTGGTCGCTTCCGGTGACAGATCTTCTATACGTTGGCAAAAGTACGAACAGAAAGCTTGCATTATTTGGTATCAAAACCATAGGTGACCTTGCAAGGGCAGATGAAGATGTGCTTAACAGTCACCTTGGAAAGATGGGCAGTATCTTATGGTCGTTTGCTAATGGCTATGATGATTCACCTGTCAAGCTGGAGAATACCCACGCTCCAATTAAATCGGTGGGAAACAGCACAACGACACCAAAGGATTTAGTATGCGATGAGGATGTAAAGATTGTTCTTTATATTCTGGCTGAGAGTGTTGCAGCAAGACTTCGTGAGAATGGATTCCGGTGCAGAGTGGTTGAGATAAGTGTCAGGGATAATGAATTATTCTCTTTTACCCGTCAGAAAAAGATTGACCATGCGCCAAACATTACCGGAGAAATAGCTGCATACGCATATCAGATATTTAAGTAAAAGAAACTATGTTGCTAGAGGTAAGGGTGTTTGATGAACCAACAAAGAAAATTGTTTATACAAAGCAAACAGAGGAGGCTAAAAGTAAAGGTATATCAAATTGTCCGTTATGTGCTTTAGAGAATAATAGTAATAAAAAGAAGATATGGAAATTAAGTGAAATGGACGCAGACCATGTAACAGCTTGGAGTAAAGGTGGAGTAACGGATATTAGTAATTGTCAAATGCTTTGTAAAACACATAATAGGGCAAAAGGAAATAAATAGAAATTATTATTGGGCTAATTAACGATAATGTTAATTGGCTCTTTTTTATGCACTTTGTAAGGAATGATATAAAAGTGTAAGGTTTATAAAAATTTAAGGTTAATAAAGATATGAAGTATTTCTTCAAAAACGATTGGAGAAGTACGGAATGCATTTTATGTGTGCCTGAACCAGAGCGAAGCATATGCACCGGAAGAAATAAGGAGAAAGTCTGTCTGCATGAACGAAGATATCGGGGAGGTTCTGAAAGAACTGTAGGTCGGATAAAAGAAATTGATGGAAGAAACAATATAAGCCATTGAATTCAGAGATGAATTTGGCGCTTTTTGCGATTCAAAGAATTTTCAAAAAGTACGCAATGTAAACTTTTGTATAAACTTGTGAAAAACAAAAAGGGGGGATATAATTAAGAATATATTTATCGAGAAGGAAAATAGGATGATAATAACAGGAATACCGTTTGATGAAAAACTGAATATAGGTGTATTAAGTAAAGTATTTGAACGTAAACGTATTTCCAATTGTTATAAGTATTTTTGGTTCCAGGCAATATTGGAAAATATCGTAGAAGATAAAGTTGTATTTACATATGATGAAATTCTGAATCAAATGATAGAAGATGCATGGTATATGGTTACAGAGTTTAAATTACGTTTAGGTCCGTGTAATACAACAGATAATTTAGAGGAAGTGGTTAAGTATATACATTCGAAGTCCAATATATCGTCTACTGCAAAACGAGGTTCTGTAATCCAGTATCTCAAAGAAAATACAGATCCCCAAATAAAAAAATATAAGAAATGTTTAATAGAAAATGTGCCGTATTGTATGCAAAGTCCTTTTTATTCATCAATTAAAAATCCTGGTCAGTCAAAGGTTTACAAAATAAATGAGCAGGCCCACTTATTGTATTATTTCGTTGCACTTGAGGGGATTTTTTCTAAGTTTAAAATTAATGAAGAATGGGTTGACTACTTAATTCGAAATAGAACAATTTTATTAGAATGGGTCAGATACAATCTTATCGGCTATTTACAAGATAGAAATCCGAATGTTCCTGGAATTGTGGAAAAAATTCAAAAGCCAGAAAAAAGAGATTTAAGAAGAGTGAGTGATTATTGGAAGACAATCATTGAGATTGATCCCAAAATAAAAGAAATATATCAAAAGGTAAGTTTAAAAGATAAACCTATATCAATCGATCATTTTGTACCGTGGCAATATTTATCACATGATGAATTATGGAATTTAAGCCCAACAACAAAGAATATTAATAGCATGAAGGGAAATCAATTACCGAATCTCTATGAAGATTTTGAAAGGTTAGCAGAATTACAACACAAAGCTCTTATGATGTGCAATGATTATGAAATAGTTCGGCATAAATTCAAAATATGCCTGGATTATCATGTAAATAGTACAGAGATTAGAAATAGTTTGTATCAGCCTGATATTGATTTGCCAAGCTATAGAGAAAGATTATATAACGTGATACAGCCAGTTTATGATTCGGCCAAAATGGGTGGATTTACGGAATGGATAAAATAGAAGAAAGCAGGGGGAAGTTGTGAGCAAAATTGATGAATTACGCTTAGGTTTTGAAACAGCATATATTGATGGTTCGGTTGTTTCAAACAATATCTATAGACCACAATTCGTATCAAATAATCATAAAGAAGGAAAGAAAGTACTCTCATCCATTGAGGATGAGCTTTTGGTATGTGACGGATTTCAAATCAGTGTAGCATTTATTACTATGAATGGGATTACTCCCCTCCTGCAGACTTTAAAAGAGTTAGAAAAAAGAAATATTAAAGGTGAAATCTTAACAACGAACTATTTGAATTTCAGTGAGCCTAAAGCGTTGAAAAAACTTAATGAACTTTCGAATATTACACTTAAAATGTATGATGTTGAAGTAGCGAATGAGGGATTTCATACAAAGGGATACATTTTCAGAAAAGAAGAAATTTATCATATCATTATTGGAAGTTCCAATATTACAAGTGCAGCACTTACAGATAATCGCGAATGGAACACAAAGCTGGTTTCAACAGTGCACGGCGAGACGGCAAAAGAAATTGTTACTGAATTTAATGAATTATGGAATTCAAACTATGCATTAACATTTGATGAGTTTTATGAGAACTATAATGAGCGCTATAAGATTATTAAACATCAGAGAGAGGTTGCAAAACAGGAAGAAATCACTTCGATTGAGAAGTATAAATTGCAGCCAAACAGTATGCAGATTGGGTTCATTATTAACTTGAAAAAGATTCTTGAGGCTGGCGAGGACAGAGCACTCCTGATTTCTGCGACTGGTACGGGAAAAACATATGCATCAGCTTTTGCAATGCGCGAATTAGGATTTAAGAGGGTATTGTTTCTGGTTCATCGAGGACAATTAGCAAGGCAGACAAAGAAATCTTATGAAAAAGTGTTTGCGGAGTCTGTTTCTATGGGATTAGTAGGGGCTGGATATCATGAGTATGATGCAGATTATATATTTGCGACGGTACAAACCTTAAATCGTGACGAACATTTACTACAGTATGAAAAAGATGCATTTGATTGCATTGTTTTAGACGAAGCGCACCATGTTCCAGCAGATACATATCAGAAAGTAATGAATCATTTCACACCAAAGTTGTGGCTTGGAATGACCGCTACTCCAGATAAGCGAGATGATAATATGGAAGGTAGAAATGTCTATGAACTTTTTAATTATCAGATTGCTTATGAGATTCGATTACAGCAAGCAATGGAGGAAAAACTTCTCTGTCCATTCCATTATTTTGGAATTACAGATTTAGCAATTATTGGTGATAATGGGGATACTAGTCGTGATTTCTCAATGCTTACTAGTGAGGAACGGGTAAAACATATTATCAATCAGGCTGACTATTACGGATATAGTGGGGATAAAGTGAAGGGATTGATTTTCTGTAGCAATATTAAGGAAACAGAGGAGTTATCCGCAAAGTTTAATGAAATGATTAACCCATCAACAGGAAAAAAATTTAGAACAATTGCCCTCAATGGTAGTGCCTCGGAACAGGAGAGGCAGAATGTATTTGAAAGGCTTGCTATGAATGAAGAAGATGCAACAATTGAGAATCAACCATTAGATTATATTTTCTCGGTTGAAATCTTGAACGAAGGTGTTGATATCGTTGAGGTTAATCAGGTTATTATGCTAAGACCAACACAGTCACCGGTTGTTTTTATTCAGCAGCTTGGGCGAGGACTTAGAAAAGCAAATGGAAAAGAGTATGTAGTCATTTTGGATTTCATTGGGAATTACAATAACAATTTCATGATTCCAATTGCATTATCAGGGGATAGAACCTATAACAAGGACAATATTCGTAGATATATTATGGAAGGCGGAAGAGTGATTCCCGGAGCTTCCACGGTTCATTTTGATGAGATTAGTAGAAAAAGAATTTTTGCATCTGTAGACAATGCAAATTTTAGTGACATTAAGCTTATCAAAGAAAATTACACAAATTTAAAGAATAAACTTGGGCGCATTCCTCGTTTACGTGATTTTGATGATTACGGTGAGATGGATGTTATGCGAATATTTGATAACAATAGCCTCGGATCATATTATAAGTTTCTGGTGAAATATGAGAAAGAATATAAGATTCGGTTATCTGAGGATGAAGAAAAAGTAATTGAATTTGTTTCGAAAAAATTGGCTAATGGAAAACGTATTCAGGAACTTCAGATACTAAAGAGAATACTTACATACGCTCATGGTTTATCAAAAATTGGTTTATTTGCGGGTTTATCAGAGGATATGAGAGAGTATGGAAAAAATATCAGTCAGGACCAGAAGGAGAATATTGTAAATGTTATGACAAACAAATTTCCTGCTGGAGCAAGTAAAAAGACATATTCGCAATGCGTATTTATGGAGCAAGAAGGAAATGATTATAAACCAACAAAATTATTTATGCAGATGTTGGCAAATGATGAGTTTTATGGTGTGCTTCAGGAACTTGTTGACTTTGGAATAAGTCGATATGAAAGAGATTACAAGAACACTTATGATCAGACAGATTTGGTTTTATATCAGAAATATACATATGAGGATGTTTGCCGACTTTTGAACTGGGAGCAAAACGAAGTACCATTAAATATTGGTGGTTATAAGTTTGATAAAAAGACGAAAACATTTCCTGTTTTCATTAATTATGATAAAGCAGAGGATATCAGTGATACCACAAAATATGAAGATCATTTTATACCAGGATTTAGAGATCGTTTGATTGCTATTTCAAAATCTGGAAGAAATTTACAGTCGGAGGATGTTCAAAATTTTTTGAAAGCAAAGGAACGAGGTATTCAAGTAGAACTTTTTGTAAGAAAAAACAAGGATGACAAGGTTTCGAAGGAGTTCTATTATCTTGGTCATATGACAGCAAGTGGAAATACCAAAGAATTTACAATGACAAATACCGAGAAAACAGCAGTGGAAATAGAGTGGATACTTGACGTTCCGGTGCGAGAAGATATTTATGAGTACATTGTGAATTCTTAATGGGAGGATATATGAAGACAGTAAAAGTAGTTGCTGCGATTATAAAAGCAGTTAACGAGAATGGAGAAACAATCATTTTTGCAACACAGCGTGGATATGGTGATTTCAAAGGCGGTTGGGAGTTTCCGGGTGGAAAAATTGAATCAGGAGAAACACCTCAGGAGGCGTTGAAGCGTGAAATTATAGAAGAACTTGATACGGAGGTATCTGTTGGAGAATGGATGGATACAGTTGAGTACGACTATCCACAGTTTCATCTTTCTATGGATTGTTTTTGGTGTCAAATTGTAAGAGGAAATCTTGTGCTAAAAGAGCATGAGGCAGCAAGATGGTTAACAAAGGATGAATTGAATAATGTAGAGTGGTTGCCGGCGGATATTACATTGATTGAGAAAATTAGGAACTTACTTTCAATGACAAGATAATTAAGATGGATAGAGGTAATAATGCAGATATTAGTAGATGCAGATGCTTGTCCGGTGGTGGGCATTGTTGAATAATTGGCAGAAAAATATAATATTCCGACAACATTGCTTTGTGATACGAACCATGTGCTATATTCAGATTATAGCGATGTGATTATTGTCGGAGCAGGAGCTGATGCAGTGAGCTGATGCAGTAGATTACAAGCTGATTAGCATTTGTCATAAGGGTGATATTGTGGTATCTCAGGATTATGGGGTAGCTGCTATGGCACTTGGGAAAGGTGCGTATGCCATTCACCAATCAGGTAAGTGGTATACTGATGAAAATATAGACCAAATGCTGATGGAGAGACACCTTAATAAGAAAGCAAGACGAGGTTCTCACAAAAATCATATAAAAGGACCGAGAAAACGTACAGAAGAAGATGATGTGCGCTTCGCTCAATCTTTTGAAAAAATGATACAGACAATCATACAGGTAAGATAGCAGAAGGAATGCTGATAAAGAGTCCGGCATAAGGGGGATTTTGATGAATACAGAAATAAAAAATATGTGGAGAAAAAAATCATGGTCCATTCCAGATTTATTAGGAAGTAAAAGTGAATATACAAAGATTGTTATAGGATTGATCCAGCAGATTGCATCTGGTAATGCAAACGGTATGGATGATTTCCCTAAATTGGAAGGTGTCTTTGAGCCTAGAACATGGAGAGAATATGTCCCTTTTCTGAAAGGAATTGGAATCGTTGGAAATCATAACGGAAGTTTGTGTTTATCAGAAACAGGCGAATGGTTACATAGAAATTTGTCATTTTATAATATTGCAAGTGTGATGCAAGAGAGGTTTCGTATATTTGGAGAGATTTTATATGTGTTAGATTCTGAACCAAGCACCGTGCAGGAAGTTGATGAAAAAATTTGTGATTTATATAAATTGAAGTGGAAAAATTGTTCTAATACAAGAAAAAGAATGGATTGGCTAGAAGTATTAGGGCTTATTGATATTATTGGAAATCGAAAATGGGTAGTAACTGAAAGTGGGAAAAGAGCATTGAAAGAATGGATTCTAGTTACTCCAGAAATGCTGGATTCATTCGAAGATGCTGAAGTTTCTTACAAGATTAGCGAGGCTCCGACAGAAATATCAAATATGATACAGGAATTATATGATAACAATTTATTACAGAAAGAGCGTTGTACATATAATTTGTGGTCTCCAAGTCCAAATAAAATTGAAAATTTAAGAAAAATATTAGAGTATTCGTGTGAAAAGGTAACAAGGATAGAGCTGTTTAAATATATTGGTGATGAGTTTAATTTGAAGGTAAGCAGTATAGAGTCAATGATGCCATTTCTGAAGGCTTCTGGGTTACTGGAAGAAGTTGGAAGAAATATATATATTACCAGTTCGGTTGCCAAGGAATGGTGTGAAACAGGAGTGGATATAGACTTTATAAGGATTTTGCATTGCCATTATCGTTTTGTCGGAGAAATGATTCTTTTTGCAGAAAACGATGTTACAAGGAATGAAATTTATCAAGAAGCAAAGGAATATGGTCTTAATAATGAAAAGGCAAGATGGATAGCTGGTTTTTTGGTTGAAGCTGGATTATTAGAAGAACCACAGTACTTGCATTTAAAGGCAACAACCTTTGGCATGGAATTTGCGAATACGCTTCCATTGACAGATAAAAATGTATATATGGAGGAAATAAATAGTAAGGAAAATATAGTTGCCGAAACAAAAAAGAATCCATCTGAAAATGATTTGTTTGAGAGATTAAGTGCAGCAGCATTAGATCCATTAGCAGAGGGAAAAGCTTCAGGAGTAGCTTTTGAAGAAGAGATTGCAAAAGTATTTAGATATATGGGTTTTGAAGCGAAAAGAGTAGGTGGACCAGGAAATACTGATGTAGTAGTACGTTGGATAGATGATGAAGGAAAAAAAGTAACGGCTATCGTTGACGCAAAGTCAAAATCAAGTGGTCAGGTTTCACATAATGATGTGAGCGATGTGGCAATCGATGCTCATAAAGAGAAGAATAATGCTGATTATGTTGCAATTGTAGGTGCTGGATTTAGTGGTGATACAATAAAGAACTTTGCATCAAGGAAAAAAGTTGCCTTAATAACGGATCAGGAATTGATTGATATAGCAAAAAAAGCAGAAGAACTGGGATTAAATTTGCAGGAGATTGCGATAATATTTCAATCTCCTGATGGAAAATCAAGATTACAAGAGTTGATTTCAACAAAGCAAAGAGAACAGAATTTAATTGAACTAATCGTTGCTACTTTTAGAAAAGAGCAAGAGATGTTGGAAAGTATTTCTGCAAGAGATATGTTTTTGTTATTAAGAATGACGGATAATTCTCCTTCTCTTGAAGAAATTTTAAATGTTTTTTCTCTTCTTTCAACGGATGAGATAGATGTTTTAGAGATGAATAAACAAGCATCTGCAAAGGAAAATACAACATACACGATGAAAAATGCTAAAGCAACAGTAAATAGATTGAAGATGATTGCAAATGCAATAGAAAAAGGGATAGAGAAATAAACATAACATAAAACAAACACAATTTTAGTTAGGATGACACATGAAATTATTATCAAAAGATATCAATACTTCGGACACCGAAACAAAAGATACATGTAATAATGACAAATACCATACCCCCGAACAGGCATTAAAAATTTTGTTTGGATATGATTCGTTCAGAGCGGGACAGAAATCTGTCATTGACAGCATTTTGGCGGGGAGAGATGCTTTTGCAGTCATGCCGACAGGCGCAGGAAAATCTGTGTGCTATCAGATTCCGGCGGTGCTTCTGCCGGGAATCACATTGGTGGTTTCGCCGCTTATTTCACTTATGCAGGATCAGGTCAAAGCATTAAATGAGGCAGGAGTGCCGGCGGCATTTATCAATAGTTCGCTTTCTGAAAAAGATTATAATGAGACGATCAGGAGAGCGAGACAGGGCATTTACAAAATTATTTATATAGCGCCGGAGCGGCTCGCTACGGAGAGTTTTCTCACTCTTGCAAAAAGCGTACCTATTTCAATGGTGACAGTGGACGAAGCACACTGTATCTCACAGTGGGGGCAGGATTTCCGCCCAAGCTACATGAAAATTGTTGAATTTGTCAAAACGTTGGAGAAACGTCCGATCATCAGTGCATTTACAGCTACAGCAACAGAAACCGTCCGCGAAGACATTGTTTGCACGTTAGGACTGCAGAATCCTTTTACATTGGTAAATGGATTTGACAGGGAAAATTTGTTTTTTCAGGTGGAAAAGCCAAAGAATAAAGAACAGTACATTTTGAAATATATTTCCGAGCATAGCGGCGACAGTGGAATTATCTATTGTGCGACAAGGAAAAACGTTGATAATATATACGAACTGCTTAAGAGCAAGGGCATTTCTGTGGGAAAATATCATGCAGGAATGAATGCTGAGGAGCGGAAAAAAATGCAGGATGATTTCGTATTCGATTACACGAGTATTGTCGTTGCCACAAATGCGTTTGGCATGGGAATCGATAAATCAAATGTCCGTTTTGTCATTCATTATAATATGCCGCAGAGTATGGAAAATTATTATCAGGAGGCAGGAAGAGCCGGTCGTGACGGACTTGACGCTAAGTGCATTCTTTTATTTTCACCGCAGGATATTGTGATCAACCGGTTTTTATTGGATCATAAGGAAATGCAGGATCTCGATCCGGCGGACAGGGAGACGGTCAGGGAAAGGGATGTCCGGCGGCTGCAGGTGATGGAGCGATACTGCTATACAACAGAATGTCTGCGCAATTATATTTTAAAGTATTTCGGGGAAAATCCGAAAAAACCGTGTCAGGACTGCGGCAATTGCCTGCGGGAATTTGAAACTCTGGATATGACAGAAGCAGCCAAAAAAGTGATCAACTGCGTATACGAAGCGAAGGGAAGATATGGAAGGCAGATCATCATTGACACTGTTGCCGGAGCTAAGACGGCGAGGCTGGAGGAAATAGGAGCTGTTCGCTACAAGTCATACGGCGTTCTGGCAGGAACGAACAAGAATCTGTTAAGACGTTTGATCGAGCAGCTGGTATTAGAGGGATATCTTCGTGTGGGAGATTATCAGGTCCTCAAACTTGGCGATATCAGTGGTTTGAAAAATCCAGAGGCTTCTGTTTCCATTAAGATCACAGATGAAGATAAACAGCCGGAAAAGGCAGCCAAAACGAAAAAGAAAGCAAAGAGTGTGGAAACACTTACATCTTCCGGCTACAAATTGTTTGAACGACTTAAGAAACTCCGCCTTGAAATTGCACGTGAGGAAAGCATGCCGCCGTATATTATTTTCAGTGACAAGACCCTGATCGATATGGCAGCAAAAATGCCGGCTTCCAAGCCTGAAATGTTGGACGTTTCAGGTGTGGGCGAAAATAAATTTGCGAAGTATGGAGAGCGGTTTCTTGAGGTAATTGAGGAGTATAGGCGGGAAGTGGGATAGGAACAGTTAGAAATTGTGTTGAAAGAAGTTAGAACAGGAAAGGCGTGAGATGAATCTTACGTCTTTTTCTTGGATTTTATGTAAGCATATAATTACTTGAAAAATGAAATAGCATATGATAAATTATAAATGTGACGTAAAAAGTGTCACGTTTATAAAAAGGTGATTAATGTGAAAGAATTTTTGGAAAAAACATTACGGCAAAATGTAATAATGACGGAGAATAAAGAGGTATATAAAAAGCTCCCGTTAGCATATCGTGGAAGATATGATATTTTTACAGTAGAGACGAATGGTGTATTATGGATGGCTATTCATCCAAAAGATGATGCCGGACTTGTTATGTTACGTAGAGACAGAGCTGGCGTAGAAAAAATGACAGGATTAAACTGTGCAATATTCCTTGATCGAACAACATTTTATATAAAGGAAAAAATGATGGAAGAAGGAATTCCTTTTGTAATAGAAGGGAAGCAGGTATTTCTCCCGTTTATTGGATATTTGCTGAGTAAGGAAAATGAAAGAGAATTAGCACCAGTTCATTTGATTTCATTTTTGACGCAAAAAATGCTCCTGATGGCTATTTATGAACGATGGAATGAAGTGAAAGTATCCGGTGCAGCGAAACGGATGGGAGTGTCAACAAAATCTGCAAGCCGGTGTTTTGATGAACTGGAATATTTAAATATTGATGTGTTGGGCATAAAAGGTAAATCAAGAGTAATAAATATTCCGAATGACCGAAAACAATTATGGCAGCAGATTGAGCGTATGTTAAGAAATCCAGTGATTCGAAGATTTATATTGAGAAAAGATATGAAACTTGAAAAGAAAGCAGGCATTTCTGCTTTATGTGAGTATTCTCTTTTGTCCGATAATGCTTATCTAACCTATGCGGTAACGAAGAAAGAACTGAAATCTAGTGGAGTGACAGAAGAAAAACAAGTAAGTGAATTGGAAGAAATTGGCTGTGCTGTTTTGGAACTGGGATATTTCATTGATTTTTCAGGAAAAGGATTGCAGGATCCTTTGAGCGTAGTATTGTCACTTACAGGAGAAGAGCAAGAAGAGGAACGGATAGATATTTCTATTAATGAGATGTTGGAGGAATATGTATGGTCAAAGGATTAGATACATTTTGGAAGTACTTTGCAGATTATGAAGAACAGTATGTTTTAATAGGTGGCGCAGCCTGCGATATTCTTTTTGAGAGCAATGAAGTGAATTTCAGGGCTACAAGAGATCTGGATATGGTTTTGATTGTTGAAGCATTAACTCCGGAGTTTGGAGAGAAATTTTGGAAGTTTATCGTTGATGGAAAATATAGAAATAAAGCAACAAATGGTAGTAACCCTCAATTCTATAGGTTTGATAAACCAGAAGAAGATAAATTTCCGAAAATGATCGAATTGTTTTGCAGAAGCGATTTTGAACTTAAAAGCGAGGAAGGAATTACACCGATACATATTGATGATGAAGTATCCAGTTTATCAGCAATTCTTTTGAATGATGATTACTATAAGGCACTTCTTAATGGAAAAGTTATAAGAAATGGACTTTCTGTTCTAAGACCAGAATATATAATACTTTTCAAGGCAAAAGCGTATCTTGATTTGAAAAGTCGAAAAGATTTAGGTGAAAAAGTGGATTCCAGTGACATAAAGAAGCATAAAAAAGATATTTTGCGTATTGCATCGGAACTTATGCTTGAAAAAGTAGAAGGATTGCCGATTGCAGTAGGTAATGATATACATAGTTTTATTGACTTGCTGGAGCAGGAACCATTTGATCAAAATTCATTGAAAAGATATGGACTGAAAAATGAGGATGTTGTGGAGTTGTTGAAGCAGGTATTTGGATAAAAATGTGATGTGTTATACAGTTGATTTATCAGTTAGGAATTCCAATGTCAAATGCAGTAGGAAGGTTTCTACGGCAGATTGTTTTGCAAAAGGGAATTCCATTTGAAATGAAATTACCAAGAACGGCACCGTTGACCTATGGTTCTCTTACGAAAGAACAATTTGATGAAGAAATTGAAAAAGGTATGTCTGATGTAAAAGCTGGCAGAGTTTACTCAGCAGATGCCATTGAAGCTGAAATGAAAAGAGATTTTGGTATATGATTTTTTATGTGGCATATTCCGCTGAAGCAAGACAGGGATAGTGTCAAATGACCTATGAAAAAACTGAGCAAAAGAATAAGGCTCAGATGAACCTTGAAAACTGTAGATCTTTTAGGTTGTGGTAGCCCACCGCCACCCTTGATGGTACGAAAAAGAACTGCTGTAGGTTAATCACCGACGGCGAAGAACTCAAGAACAGTTAGAGTT
>OLNL01002713.1_pt1 | contig 13072 bp, 9 predicted proteins | sample 1672181 | NCBI WGS metagenome assembly OLNL01 (sample SAMEA3136656, study PRJEB25190) | human gut metagenome | biome: human gut; feature: human-associated habitat; material: faeces | place: Austria | collected 2013
GCATCTGAAAGCATTCGATATTCGGCTCCCAAATGCAACAACTAAAAGATAGGAGCCGCTATGGCTGATTGGGGTCTTACCCGCAAACAAGTCGTCATGTTGGCCGTGCTGGTGTTCGGCACCTTCGTCACCGTGCTGAACCAGACGGTCGTGGCGCCGGCGTTGCCGTCGATCATGAGCGAGATGAGCGTCGACGCCGCCGTCGCGCAGTGGTTGACCACCGGATTTACGCTGGTCAACGCCATCATGGTGCCCATCACCGCGTTTCTAACCGACCGCTTCACCACGCGCCGGCTGTTCCTTGCGTCCATGGTCCTGTTCACCGCCGGCACGGCGCTGGCGGCCTGGGGCCCGAACTTCCCCGTGCTGCTTGCCGGCCGCTTGATTCAAGCCGCCGGCGCCGGCATCCTCATGCCGCTCGTGATGACGGTGCTCATGTGGACGTTCCCCGTCGACCGTCGCGGCACCGCAATGGGCGTGTTCGGCATCGTCATCGCGTTCGCCCCCGCCGCCGGCCCCACCGTCGCCGGCATCATCATCGACCAGGCGAACTGGCACGTCATGTTTTGGATCATCGCCGTGCTGTGCGCATCCGTCATCGTGTTCGCCGCCGCAGCGCTTGAACGTGGTGGCGAAACGAACAAGGATGTGAAGCTCGACGTGGTTTCGGTCGCCCTGTCCACACTCGGGTTCGGCGGCCTGCTGTACGGCTTGTCCGCCATCGGCAGCTACGGCGTGACAGTCGATTCGGCGGGCGGCGTCGTTATCGGCGCAGTTGCGCTCGCGTTCTTCTTCCGCCGTCAGCTGCGCATGGAACAGCCCATGCTGCAGGTGCGCGTGCTGACGAACCGCAAGTTCCTCATCGCCACCATCATCGTGATGCTCGTGCAAGGCGCGCTGCTTGCCGGTGGCATCCTCATCCCCATCTTGCTGCAGTCCTATATGGGCTTCTCTGCCACCACATCGGGCCTTGTGCTGCTACCCGGCGCCATCGTCATGGGAGCCATGGGACCGGTCGCCGGCCGCCTGTTCGACAAGCACGGCCCGCGCGTGCTGGCCGTCATCGGCACCGGCGTGCTAGCGCTGACCACCGCCACGTTCGTGTTCATGGGGCCGGGTATGGGGCTTATCACGCTCACGGTCATCTACACGGTGCGCCTGTTCAGCCTGTCGCTCGTGAACATGCCCATCTCCACCTGGGGCATGAATGCGCTGCCCGACAAGCTGATGAACCACGGAACCTCTGTGCAGAACACGTTCCGCCAGGTGGCAGGCTCGCTGGGAACCGCAATCATCGTATCTACATCCACCGCCGCCACCAACATGGTTTCCGGCTCGACCGATGCCGTGACCGCCGGCGTGTTCGGCATCCATGCGGCGTTCGCCGTGGCCACGGCCCTGTGCGTGCTGGGCTTTGTGCTGACCGTGGCGCTCGTGCGCAATAAGCCCGGCGACGAGGCGGCCGCCGACGAAGGCAACGCGCACCGTTCCCTCATCGAGCAGATCATGAAGCGCGACGTATACACGCTGCCCGAAAACGCCACCGTGCTCGAGGCGATGCAGCTGCTGGTGAACAACCATATCAGCGCCGCGCCGCTGGTCGACGCCGCCGGCAAGCCGACCGGCTTCATCTCCGACGGCGACATCATGCGCTACCTGTCCAAGCGCGGCCAAATGATCATGGACCCCGTGGTGATGATCGTGCAAACCGTGGACGCGTACTCCGACCACAAGGACTACGCCCACAAGCTGGAGCACCTTATGGGCATGAAAGCCTCCGACATCGGCGCGAAGGGAATCATCGGCGTCAGCGTGCACGCCGACCTGCCCGAAGTCTGCCGCGTGCTCGGCGAGAACCACCTGAAGAAGGTGCCCGTGCTCGAAGACGGCGTGATCGTGGGCGTCATCAACCGAAGCGACATCACGCACTTCAGCATGGAGAAATACCTGGAGGAGCGCGAGGCGTAAACCCCCTGTTTTGAGGCACGAAGCGGGAGGCCAAACGCGAGCGGCCCCCTGAACGCAAAAAAACTCCCGCAACCGCGCTATTTGCGGTTACGGGAGTTTTTGCAGCCTTGGCCTATACGACCTATACGGCAAGGCCGACCGTCAAGTGCATCATATAGAACGCGAAACGCATTACGAAGATGCCGGCGAATACCAGCAGACACGCTACAGCCATGCGAGCAAACACGCGTTTGGAGAACGCGAGCCCACCCCCGCCGTGCGCCACCGTTTCCCTCGACACAGCATGCATCGTGAGGGCGGCAAGCACGCAACCGGCAAAGCACATCAACGCAAACGTCAGTAGCATCGCGCGGTAATGCGGCACGAGACCGGCTGCCGCGACCACCGAATTCGCAACGCCGCCCAATAACCGACCCTGCACGATATACACAACCGCATTCGCCGCAAGCGCAATGAAGGACACCGCCATCAGCAGCAGACCGAAACACCCCGCAAGCGCACGCCATTGGGCGGCATACAACGTGATCGCCGTCAGCAAAGGCCCTCCCACCAGGGCATTCAGCCACAACGAGATTGGAACCGTAGGCAAGCTCCAAGTGACGATGGTGTCGACAGAATACGCAAGGGACACCATCATCACGAACGCGACGCCCGTTGCCACGATCATCGTCAGCAGCAGCCGCTGCAGCCATACAAAGGGCTTGGCCGAAAACGAATACAGCCAATACAGGCCGCTGAACGCCAACAAGCCCACCGCGCTGACAACTTCGTTCGAAAGAGGGCTGGAACCGACGTGAAGAAACACGTACAGAGCATTCGCCGGGTTCCCAAGATGCGTGGCCGACGCGACAAGCCCCACCATGGTGACCACAAGGGGGATGCACATGAACATGCTGATGCGCGCCTGCATCGTCGATTCGAGCTTCGGAAACAGCAACACCGCCGCAACCAGAACAAGGGCGATGGCACCCGAGGGGGCGAGCGTGGTGAACAGCACCAACGTCACCTCGCTTAACGCGGTATCGAATCCGGAAATCATCAGCTCCCCCCCTCTTCGCAGCACTGTTCGATGCAAAACGCGCATAACACCCGCATGGTCCGGCGCGTCAGCTTGCAGCAACGCGCCGGATCAAACGATTCCTTGGTATTTTAGCGATAGAAGCGAGGCGTGACGACCTCCAACCCCAACGCCTCCTGAACGCCGTCCAAGCTTGCACGCGTTAAGCGAGCCAGCCCTTCATAGAAAGGATGCTCGGCGGCATCGGCAAGCTCGTCCAGGAAATGCCCCACCCACGTCAGGAAGTGAAGGCTCAGGAACTCGCCCAGGTCGGCGGGCTGATTCTGCGCAAGCCACGCCATAAGGGCAAGCATGAGCCCGATATGATCCTCCGGCGTTTTCTCGTCAGCGGTTCGCGCAACGCCGTGTTCACGCATCCATGCGCGCAGTTCAAGGGTGGTCGCACCGAACACCACGCACTCGCGATCGGTGTATACCGAGCCCCACGGCGGCGCCGGCTTTGCGCCCGGGCCGATGAACAAGCGGCGATATTCCCACGTCAGATCATCGTCCGCGGCAAAGGCGCCGCTCTCTTCGGCGGCGCAGCTCGGCGCCAAGCCCTCGACCATCATGGCCAAACAGCGAGCGGCCTCTTCCTCGCCGACGAACGGCCATTCCGCACCGGCGGCCTGCGCGTCAAGCACGGCAACCGCCGCAAACTCGGCGCCGGCATCGCCCGTGCGCGGGTCCTGCAGGAAAAACGGGGCCAGCGTGTTCCCCAGAAACGCGACGCCCTCAAACGTCGCAGCATCAAGATCCGTCATGCGATCCTCTCCTTATCGCTTAAGGCAACCATCATACGGCAAGGGGCGCGCCCGCAAACCGGACACGCCCCGAAAATAGCCTCGACCCTCAAGCGTTTAGCCGATATACAGGCCAACGCTCAGCTGCACCGCGTAGAACGCCAAGCGAGCAGCGAACACGCCCACGACGGCCAGCACCGGAGCCGCAGCGGCAAGCGCCGTGGACTTCGTGTTGCGCAGAGCCATGAAGGCGGCTGCTGCGGCAACGACCATGCACACCACGCCGATCCACATGGGAGCGGAGGCGGCGGCAACCAGGTCCGCGCCGTCAACCAGCGCGTTGCCCATGCCGGACACGCTCATGACCTGCACCAACAGACCGGCAACGCCAAGGACCAAACCGACGATCAGCACCGCCAGAGCCGCCATCTTGAAGCCGCCCTTCGCAGCGTCCTCAAGCGCGCCGGACAGCGCGAGCACGAGCACGCCCAGGCAGATGCCGCCCAGCAGGCTGAAGCCCAGCACGGCAACCGGAACCATCGGGGTATTCCAGGAAGCGATGGTCTCCATCATGTAGGCAGCGCCCGTGAAGCACGCGAACACGATCGCCATGACGGCCACCACGGCGGCAAAGCCCTTGCGAGCACCCTCGCCAAGCTTGCCGGCAAGCGCCACGATCCAGTACACGATAGCCAGCACGGCGAACACGACGCCGGCGAGCAGCTCGTTGGACAGCGGGCTTGCGCCCACGCCGGCGAACACGCCGAAAGCATGCATGGGGCTTGCCAGGTGGAAGAACGCGCAGATGAAGCCCGCCACCAACACGACGACCGGGATGGTGGTCATGCGGTCGATCTTCTTCAGCTGCTCATCGGAGAACTTCGTGGTGAAGAAAGCCACAGCCAGCGCGATGAACGCACCTGCGCCAACGGGCGCCAGCGTGGTGAACAGAGCCAAAGGCAGCTCGGCCATCATGCTACATCACCTCCAGGGGATTCATAACCTTACCTTTTTCGCTGCCGCTCGGAACCGCATGCTCAGATGCGGAAGCATACAGGTTCGGAGACGTATACTTCTTCTCGGGCAGCGGAGCGAAATCCGCCTGCTCGCCCTTCTTCTTCATCTCATCGACATCGCCGAACTCGAGCGCATGCATGGGACACGCCTCAACGCAAATGGGCATCTTGCCTTCAGCAACTCGTTCCGCACAGCCGTTGCACTTCACGCTATGACCCTTCTTGCGGTCAACGCGCGGGGCATTGTACGGACACGCCATGTGGCAATAGCCGCAGCCGATGCATTTGTCGATGTCAACCGACACCAGACCGGTTTCGGGGTCTTTGTGCATCGCAGTGGTCGGGCACACCTTGGTGCACGCCGGGTCATCGCAGTGGTTGCAGGCAACCGAGGTGTAGTATGCGAACGTGTCTGCAGTCCAGCAGCCATCCGAATCCTGTTTCCAAGCGCCATCGCAGACCTCGTACACGCGGCGATACCAAAACTCTTTGCTCAAATCATGATAGTCAGCGCAAGCAAGCTGACAGGTTTTGCATCCCGTGCAGCGCTGACCGTGAAAAAAGAACGCCTTCTGAGTCATTCCCTCTTCCTCCCTTACGCCTTCTCGACCTGGCCGATATTGCTATGCTGCGGATTGCATTTGCCAAGCGGCGTCGGCTTCGCAATGGTCAACGTGTTGATGCATCCACCATAGTCGATGCGATCGCCGGACATGTCGGCATCATGCCACGATCCCTGCGGGATAAACACATGGCCAGGCATAGCACGCGGAGTGACTTTTGCCAGAATGCGAATCTCACCACGATCGTTGAACACCTTCACCGTATCGCCGTCCTTGATACCGCGCGCATCCGCGTCGGCGGGATTCATCCATGCGAAGTGAGGCGCAGCCTCCTGCACGATCTGGTTGTTGGCGTAAGACGAGTGCGTGTGCGCCTTGTAATGGTATCCCTGGATAAGCAGCGGGTATTCATCGTTGATATCCTGATAGCTCTCAAAACCGGGGTAGAAGAACGGAATCGGCTCGACGCTACCGGGCTCCAGGTCCCATGTGTCACGGATTTTCGCCAAATCTTCGGAGTAAATCTCAATCTTACCGGACGGGGTCTTCAGCGGATTGGCCTCGGGATCGGCGATGAACTTCTGATGCGCGATAAGCTCGCCCACGCGCGCTTCCTTATAGAAGCCCTGCCTCACGCCATCTTCCCATGTCGGGATTTGCGGATTCTTGGCACGGAAATCCTCGTAAATCTTCTTCGTCCAATCTTCGCGCGTCTTACCGCCGTCGGTGTACTCGTCATACACGCCCAAACGCTTTGCCAAATCTGCGCATACCTCATAAATGCCGCGGCGCTCGAACTTCTCCTCATACACCGGCTGACCGTAGATAATGGCTTTCAAATTATCGTTATACGGCGCGCCAACAAGGCTGACCTGCTCCTGGCTAGTCAAGTCAGGCAGCAGAATGTCAGCATACTTGCAGGAGTCGGTCATAAACACATCGCAGCATACGATGAACTCGCACTTGGACTCATCGATCAAAACTTCGTGAGAGTGGTTGATATCGGAATGTTGGTTCGTCAAAGCGTTGCCAGCATAATTGAACAGGAACTTGATGCCGCTCTGAAGCTTCTCGGCTTTCATGATGCCGGAGTTCAGGTTCGTCATGGTCTCAGGCTCTTCGATGGCCTTGTACCAAAGGAAGAACGGGATTTGCGTCTTCACGGCATTCTTCCCTGCCGGGAAGCCACTCATGGCAAAGCCGATTTTGTTCTCGCGGCGACCATCGTTGGTACCCGGCTTACCGATTTGGCCAAGAAGCTGAGGGAGCACCATGATAGCGCGACCCGTAGCCTCACCATTTGAATGACGCTGGGAACCATAACCCTGAGTGATGAACACCGGGTCAGCCTCATGCATTTCACGCGCCAGGTCCTTGATGCGCTGCTCGGGAACTTGCGTGATTTTGGAAGCCCATGCGAGGGTCTTCGGCGTCATGTCATAACCGGTACCCAGGATGTAGTCCTTATAAGAAGCGTTTTTGCCTTTCGCGGACTCGGGCAGCGTCTCCTCATCATAGCCCACGCAATACTTATGCAAGAACTCTTCGTCGGCCCAGCCGTTGCTGATGATTTCGTAAGACAACGCGGCAGCCAATGCGGCATCGGTGCCCGTACGAATGGGAATCCACTCGGTATTATCGCCAGCGGCGGTATCGTTCATGCGCGGATCGATGTTGATGATACGAAGATTATGCTTCTCACGTGCATACACAAGCGAATTACCTTGCCCAGTGCCGCCCATGCGAGTTTCAACAGGACTGGAACCGAACATGACAACAAGCTCGTTGTCCTGAAGCGTATGATAGTTGCTACCATAGCCGCCGGCTTCACCGTACGTATAGTAGGAAGAACGCATCAGCTGACCATTACTGTACGTACCGTAATACGTCAGGTATCCTCCGGTCAGATTCAGCAAACGACCAACTGGGCTAGAGCCCCAGATGCCCATGGTCACGCCAGAAGCGTACTGCAGATACATGGACTCATCGCCATACGTCTCGCGAATACGCTTCATTTCGCTAGCAATGGTGTCAAGAGCTTCATCCCATGAGATGCGTTCGAATTTGCCTTCGCCACGTTTGGCGCCCTCGGCTCGCTTCATGGGGTAGTTCAAACGCTCGGAATTCTGCAGCCAACGGCGAGCGGAACGGCCACGCAGACATGCGCGCATCTGAGGATCGGCAAAGTCGCCCGAACCCGTATTGTCGGATTCGATGTACTTGATTTCCCCATCGCGAACATGGCACTTCCACACGCAACAGCAGCCGCAATTCACCGCGCAGTGCGTGTAAACGATCTTCTCCTCGGACTCCGCGAGCGCCGGCTCGGTTGCGCCGAACAGGTTCGCACCCGTTGCAGCGGCGCCGCCGACGGCGGCCAGAGCACCCAACGCACCCGTCGATTTGACGAACGTGCGGCGGTTCATGCTTGGCATGTCTTGCATTGCCTCCCCCTTCATTCTTTCCTTTGCGCCTCTGTCGAAACGGCTGCGCTATCGCGCGCCGCGACACGGCATCTTCCTTGCACGGCCCTTACGCCATGCGCAACCCCTGCTTCCTTGGTTCGGGCTCGTCTACCCCTCCAAGCGCATTTGGTGATGAGACCATATCGCCTTGCTTGGCCCACCGTGTCACATAAAACATGCGAATTTCGCGTTTGTCCAGGTCATAGGCTATCACCCATTGCAGTATGTGACAGCCTGAACGCGATTGCGCGCTATACTGTTTATAGGAGCCGCTTTCGCATTCCCGCAGCGGCATCCACGAAATCGCGCAAGGGAAGAGCGCTTTGACCGCCCGCCGTCGGCCTCTGCGGACGAGCGAACGGCAGCGCCCGACGACGAGGACTTCCGTGGCACGTACATCCTTCTCCAACATAGCCCGCACATTCAAGCCGAACACGGCATCGCTTGGATACGCGCTGTTCCTTGCCATCAACGCAGCCGGCGTATGGGGCGGAGTGTTCCCGTTCTTGCCCATGAACTTCCAAACCTCGGAGGTCATGTTCTGGTTCTTCTTGACGCAATCGCTCGTGTTCTCGCTATGCTACCTTGCCAGCGCCGTCGGAGTGTACTACTTCCCCGGACCTACGCGCCGCTTCATGGTGATGCTCGCAAGCGCGCCGTACCTGCTTGGCTGGTGCTGCCTTATCGGAGCCATATACCTGCATGGTATCGCTCAAGCGCTGGTGATCGCCGGCGGCTCGCTTCTAGGCTTGGGGTCGGCCGGCTTCTATATGCTATGGCAGCGCCTGTTCGCCAGCTTCGACGCGGACCACGGCAACCATGATTTGATTCTTGGTACCGCCTATGGCGCCCTTCTGTATTTCGCGCTGTACGCCATCCCGCAGGCCGTGACCGCATTCCTCATCCCGCTGGTGTTCATGCCGCTGTTCGCGCTCGCCATCGTGCTGAAAAGCCGCCAAATCGACTTGCGGCAACCCATGTTCGAGGATGTTCCGCGCGAGCACCCGCAGGTGTATCGCCGCGTGCTGCGCGATTACTTGCGCAGCGCCTTGTGCGTCGGCGCCATCGCATTCTGCACCGGCGTCATGCGATCGCTGGCCATCGGCGATCCGCGGGTCGGCAGCCTTGTGAACCTGCTGTCCATGACAGGATGCTTGGTTGCGGGCGTCGGTGTATTGGTGCTCTGGCAGTTCAAGAACGTGCAGATGAACGTGACCAACGCCTACCGCATCGCCTTCCCGTTGCTCATCACCTCGTTTCTGGCGCTTCCGTTTTGCAGCGACGGCTACGCTCGATGGCAGGCCGCCATCCTGTATGCGGTGTACAGCGTGGCAATCGCGCTCATGATGATCCAGTGCGCGCAAGCGTCGCGCGACCGCGGCATCAACCCCGTGTTCATCTACGGCTTCTTCGCTGGCATCGTATACGCGCTGCACGATGTCGGATTCCTTGCCGGCACGTTTGCCGAACAGATACGCGTCATCGGCATGCAGCCCGATGCCGTGGTCGCGCTAGTGGCGGTTTATTTGCTCGGTCTCATGTTCTTCATCGGACAAGGCGGCTTCAAGCGAGCATTGGCCGCAAGCCAGGCGGAGGATATCGAGCTTGTAGCCGGTGCCCCCCCTGCAAATCGGCAACATCAACGAGCGCCAAACCGACCTCGATGAGGCCGAACCGGAAAGCGAGGCACTCTCCGCGGCAAGCGCTGGATGCGCCGGCGCCGGCGTTTGCCCCTTCGGCGCGCAGGGTCCTTCCCCGTTCGAAACGAAGCCCATCGTCATCGCGCGTACGGAAAGCGAAGATCGCACGGCAACCGGCGAATCCGCAAGCCCCCTTGGCAACGGGACCTCTTCCACAAGCACCGCAAAACGAACCCAAACGCACGACGCCGATGCGCCAAACTACCAAGACCGTCTATCGAAACAGGCAGCGCTGGTTCGGCAGCATTACCGCCTATCCGCACGCGAGACCGAGGTCATGGAGCTTATCGCCCGAGGCAACACCGTCGCGCGCATCGCCGAACAGCTGGTGGTTTCGGAAAACACCATCCGAACCCACAGCAAGCGCATCTACGCCAAGCTGGATATCCATAAGAAGCAAGAACTGGTCGACTTGCTGGAAACGTTCAATCCGAAAGACCTGGAAGATTAGCCCCCGAACGAACTACGGCCGCGCACTATGCGCGGCCGCCTTGCTTTAGTTCGTCACATCCCCGCTCTGGGCAAGGCTGATCGCTTCGCCAACGTACGTTGATGGCACACGGAAGAGCGCCTTGAAGAAGTCCTTCGTGCGCGCGGGAATCTCGCGGATATCGTACTGCAACTGCTTTTGGTACTCATGATAGTCGCTGGGAACGCCTTCAGCTTGCATCCCCAGGCTTTTCGCGGACCACAGCGCGCGATACAGGTGATACGTCTGCGTAGCCACCACGATGCGCTCGCATCCGAACACGTACTTTGCCCGATACATGCTCTCATACGTGGAGAAACCCGCATGGTCGCAAAAGATGTCCTGGCTGGGCACGCCTTGCGCGATGGCGTATTGCTTCATCGCCTTCACCTCGTTGTAGGAGGCGGTGCCGTTGTCACCGCTCATGATGATCTTCGGGGCCACGCCGGCGAAATACAGCGCGATGCCATCGTCTAGGCGATCGGCCAGAATACCGGAGGGCGTTCCATCGGGCAGCACCGACGCCCCGAGCACCACAATGGCGTCGGCATTGCCGATGCTGGCCTTCTCGGGAGTGACGATGGACCCTTTCGAGCCAACGATGGTCACCACGTTCGTAATGGCGAACACCGCCACCACGGCCAATACCGCCGCCAGCACCATATCCAGCACCCGCCTCAGGCATCCCTTATGTTTCTTCGAGCTACTCATAGGAAACAGACGATAGCAAACGCCGAAACCTCACGGCAAGCGTTTTACCGGAACGGCGCAACAACGCCACCGAAACCCAACCCCGAAAACAAAACGACCCGGAGCGTCCTCCGGGCCGTTTGAGCGCAGTGTAAGCGTTTTATTTCGCCACGATGTTCACCAGACGACCGGGCACCACAACGACCTTCTTCAAGTCCTTGCCTGCCACAGCGTCCTGCACGGCCTCGAGAGCCACTGCCTTCACAGCTTCCTGGTCGGCATCTGCAGCAACCGTGATACGGGCCTTCACCTTGCCGTTGATCTGCACGGCAAGCTCGACCTCGTCGTCCTTGGCCTTCTCAGGATCGAACTCGGGCCATTCCTGCGTATGGATGGAACCCTCGCAACCCAGCGCATCATGCCACAGCTCATCGGTCATATGCGGGCAGATGGGAGCCAGCAGCCTTACCAGCACATTAGCGACCTCGGTCGCAAGCGCCTGCTCATCGGCGGATGCGGCGCGCTGCTCCGGGCCGACCTTGCGCAGGTAATCGCCGATGGCGTTCACCAGCTCCATGATGGCGGCGATAGCGGTGTTGAAGTTGTTGCGATCGAAATCGTCCACAACCTTGCCCGCAACGCGATGACGCTCGCGCAGCAGCACCTTGCGAGCCGCTGCCGCCTCGGCATCGGATGCGCCCGGCTGGTACAGCGTGTCCTCATCGGCCTTGCCCATCAGGTCGTACACCATACGCCACACGCGGTTGAGGAACTTGTGCATGCCGGCCAGGCCGTCCTCGTTCCACTGCAGCTCCTTATCGGGCGGAGCCATGAACAGGATGTAGGCGCGCACAGCGTCGCAGCCATAGCCCGCGATCATCTCCTCGGGGGAGATGACGTTGCCCTTGGACTTGCTCATGACGTCGCCGTGCTCGTCGAGCACCATGCCCTGGCACAGCAGGTTCTTGAACGGCTCGTCGAAGTCCAGCATCCCCAAGTCGCGCAGCACCTTCGTGAAGAAGCGGCTGTACAGCAGATGCAGGATGGCGTGCTCGATGCCGCCGATGTACTGATCGACCGGCATCCAACGGTTGGTTTTCGCGCTGTCGAAGGGCAGTTCGGTGTTGTGCGGGTCGGTGTAGCGCAGGTAATACCAGCTCGAGCACGTGAACGTGTCCATGGTGTCGGTCTCGCGACGAGCCTCGCCGCCGCACTTCGGGCACGTGCACTTCGCGAAGCCCTCGTGCGTTGCCAAGGTTTCGCCGGCGGAAAGATCGATGTCCTCCGGCAGGCGTACCGGCAGATCCTCTTCCGGCACCGGCACCAGGCCGCACTTGTCGCAGTAGATCATCGGGATGGGGTTGCCCCAATAACGCTGGCGGGAAATCAGCCAGTCGCGCAGACGGAACTCCACCTTGCGCTTGCCGCGGCCCATGGCCTCCAGGTCGGCGACGATGGCCTCCTCGCCCTCGGAGTGCTTGCCGCCCGTGAGGCCAGTGTACTTGCCGGACTGCACCAGTCGGCCCTCGGCCTCCATGGCGCCCTCCCAATCGACGCTGGTGACCACGCGACCCTGTTCGTCTTTGAGCTGCTCGAACAGCGGGTCGTCGTCGCCCAGGATGATGGGGATGATGGGCAGGTCGTATTTCTTTGCGAACTCGAAGTCGCGCTGGTCGCCGCACGGCACTGCCATGACCGCGCCGGTGCCGTAATCGGCCACGATGTAGTCGGCAACCCACACGGGCACCTTCTCGCCGTTGACGGGGTTCACCACATAACGGCCGGTGAACGCGCCGTGCTTCTCCTTGTTGCCCTGCGCACGCTCGACGGCGGTGATCTTCTTGGCGTCCTCGACCACCTGCATGACCGCAGCCTCGTACTCCGTGCCCTCGACCAGGCCCTTCAGGATGGGGCTTTCGGGGGCAAGCAGGAAGAAGCTGCAGCCGAACAGGGTGTCGGCACGCGTGGTGAACACGGTGATCAGGTCGTCTTCCGTGGGGTTCTCGGGCGCATTGCCCTGCTTGTCGCACAGCGTGAACTTCACTTCAGCGCCCTCGGAACGGCCGATCCAGTTCGCCTGCATCTGCTTGACTCGCTCCGGCCAGCCGTCCAGCTGGTCCAGGTCGTCCAGAAGCTCCTGCGCGTAGTCGGTGATCTTGAGATACCACTGCGTCAGGTCGCGCTTCTCGACGGCGCTATGGCAACGCCAGCACTCGCCCTCGGTGACCTGCTCGTTGGCGAGCACGGTCTGACACTTCGGGCACCAGTTCACCGGCGAGTTGCGGCGCTCGACCAGGCCGCGCTTCCAGAACTGCAGGAAGATCCACTGACCCCAGCGGTAGTACTCGGGGTCGCACGCCACGACGGTGCGGTCCCAATCGTAGGAAAGGCCCATGCGCTT